>KB659958.1_pt225 | contig 34369 bp, 28 predicted proteins | sample 558768 | NCBI scaffold set KB644980.1 | reverse complement strand
GGACCCCTTCCTCAAGGAGCGAGCGAAGCGAGTGAGTATGGAGGGGATACAGCGCCGTCATCATCGAAGCAATCATATACACAGAGTATATATTCCCTATCACGATGGAACGTACAATGGTAACGCTCAGAGAAGACCAGTCAGAGTGGCTCGAGGAGAATCAGCTTAATCTCTCGGCATTCCTTCGCGATAGACTCGACGACAAGATTGAGCAACGCAACAACCAGTAATATCATGAACTACGCCTACAGGTATCGAATCCATCCGACTGAGTCCCAGCGAGAGACATTGGACCATCATCTCGATACCTGTCGGCAGATATACAACCACACGCTTCACGAGCTCAATAATATTCCCGAATCAGCTGGAACAGTCAACCAGCGTGTGAATAAGGTAATTAAACAACTGCCTGACCTGAAGGAGTGGTGGGACGAGCTCACTGAGCTGTACTCAACCGTCTCCCAAGACGCAGCAAAACGCGTCGCAAAAAACATCATCCGTCTCTCTGGTGCCAAACAGAACGGTCTCAAGGTTGGCAGTCTCAATTGGAAGTCACCACGCGAGTATCAGAGTTTCACCTACGTGCAGTCTGGCTTCGAGTTCGACAACAAGAACGGTCAGACTGTGCTGTCACTCTCGAAACTCGCAGACATTCCTCTTAGCTATCATCGGGACATACCTGAGACTGTCAATATTAAAAGAGTCACTCTAAAGAGAGAACCAACAGGTGAGTGGTACGCTTCCTTTGCAGTCGATGAGAAAGAAGAGCCAGCAAAACCAGACGACCCACAGCGGTGTGTCGGAATCGATGTTGGGATTCTCAAATACGCTCAAGACACTGACGGTCGTGCTGTCGGATTTCCTGACCTGCAGGATAACCGAGAGCGTCTCAGACGCGAGCAACGGGCTCTCTCGCGAAAAGAGCAGGGCTCGAACAACTGGGAGAAACAGCGACAGACAGTTGCAGAATACTATCAGACGCTTCGACGGAAATGTCACGACTTCCTGCACAAACTGTCGAACTATTATGCCACCCAGTACGATTTGGTGGCTGTCGAGGATTTGGATGTGAAGTCGATGCTGAAGTCGTCTGGGAACAGTCGGAAAACGGCTTTCGCGGCTTGGGACACATTCACCACGATGCTCGAATACAAGTGCAAGCGTGAAGGCACTCACTTTGTCGAAGTTGAGCCAGCAGGGACGACGAAAGAATGTGCGTCTTGTAGCGTGGAGACCAAGAAGCCGTTATGTGTGAGAGAACACTCGTGTCCAGCGTGTGGATTCGAGATGGATAGAGACGCGAACGCGGCGATTAATATTCTGTCTCGCAGCTTCAAGAAGCTAGGACTGGGACAGTCCGAAGACACAACGCCTGTGGAGACTGCGCTCCCTCTGTTCACCTCATCTGGCAGTGTTGATGTTGTGGATGGAAAGCGCGTTATCGAATCAGGAAGCCCCACCCTCCACCCTCGGGGAACGAACCGTGAAAGCGGTGAGTGAGTAGGGGTGGGGTAGTTCACTTAGATGGCATATGTCCACACGAGCAGATGGACTTGGGAGCCGAACCACAACATTGGCTCACCGTAGACAATTGGTGGGTTTTGTTTGTTTATATAATTCTCTCCCCCCGTTTAGTAAGTATATCAGGTCATAAATGAGCGAGAAGTAAGGAGATAGTGTAATATCTACCGCTAATAGTCAAGCATAGAGAACGTGCCTGAAGTAAAATCCTCAGTTTTTGACACACCAGTCGATCAATACCTTATGTAACAGTTAAACAGAACGAAATCAGATTATTACATAAGGCAATGACCGGAATATCAGCAGTGATCAATGAAATCACTGTCTGCATTGTTGGATACGCGGCTCACATCCAGAGCGAGTCTGTGCTAGAGGAGCACCGCATTGTGAGCACGACGATCTATCACAATTCAATGGCTCTCCAGAATAAAAATCATATACACAAGTATATACGATAACCACGGGTCCGACGGTTTTGAGCGTCAGATCCCACAGATACACATCAACACCTACTATCATTGCGAATACACGCATTGAGTGAAGAATACCAGTTTTGCAAAAACGATGCGAATTATAGTTCAGAAAACGCACTAAGATATCTTAGTTATCGTGACGAGTCACACACTGAGGAAGACCACGAACCTCTACAGCCTCCACATCTGGTGCCTTCACGATAGCCTGTCCTTTGGCAAACTTCGGGATCTCGTTGGTAAACTCACGCGGGACTGACGGAACGTCTTGAACAACTTCTCTACGAAGTTGGAGAAAAATATTCGTGTTGATCTGTTTGAGTATTTCATCATCAATGTCATCGGGGTTCTGCGTGATTGCAAGCAGTCCGAGTAGCTCTTTTCGTCCCTGCTTGGCAGCCTGCCGAGCTTTTGACACGATGTATTGCTCACGTGTATTTGACGGTTCTGACAGAAACGTGTGAGCTTCATCGAGTGCGATCAACAATGGTGTGCCCTTGACAGCTGAATCAACCTCATAGTCTGTCAACTTGTTTTCAATGATATACGACAATAATGACAAAACGACGAGTTCCTCCTTCTTTCCACGAATATGACTCGTCGGGATAACGGTCACACGACCGGGACGGAACATCGCGTCGGTCATCTCGGTAAATGGTGCCCCCCCAGCGTCGAACACTGCGCTGTATTCTGATCGGTCCACCCGCCGCATCACCGCCGACCAGGTGCGTGATGTGATATCGTTGTCAGTGCGGAGTTGGCTACTATCGTCGTCGTGCTCCTCGAGAAAACTAATAAAATCGTCGTAGGTCGGTTCACTGACTGACCGTGACTCGACAGCAGTGAAATACGCATTGATACATGACACAATCGCACCACGAGTAACGTCAGACATATTATCGAACGGCATCAATAACTGTGGCTCATCGTCGACGACACTGAACGGAATCGACAGCTCACGTGAGGCACCTGTGTCTGGTAACCGTGTCCTGTTAACCTCAGGGACGAATATTTTGAGATCATCAATTCCGCCGAAGGCGACCCCATGTTGCCGCAATTCATTTTTGATATCCAATGAGGGGTTTTTTCGTCTAAGCTCACCGTATTCATTTTCAGGGTCAAAGATGACCATGCCTGCCTGTGCTCGGTCAGGGGCATCATCGATATTTACCTCAACCGGATACCGCTTCGTGTCAGCAAGTTGTCGTAGCAAATTCTTCGCAAAATGTGTCTTTCCGGTGCCTGTTGAGCCCGCAACAAGTGTGTGCCGAAACACCGCTGGTTCACCATCTTCGACATCGTTTGTCTTCGGATCGATACCAGGGTTCGAGATGTAGTACGGGAATTTTTGATCGTTGATATTTATTGGAGCTCCACCGACCGATAGATAGCCAGCGAACAGACCGTCCTGTGGGATATTAAGTCCAGTTCGTAGGTATGTGTCATTTCGAGACAATTCGGTAACAGCATTGGGCTTCGGAACGCGGTTGACCGTGTGACGGGTCACATCATCACCAGTAGAATCAAGAATTGCTAGCGGGTCTAGCTCGGCCACCTGTACAAACTCAGACTCATCAATCTCACTGCCGGACTCAATGAGGCTGTACGATTCATTCCGATCGTCAATGTCGCTGTAGGGCTCATATCGGAGTCCTTCAACGGCAGCAAAAAGATAGGTGTCACCGTCAGGGTACGGAATCTGGACGTAGTCACCAACTTCGACCGTCTCACGTTGGTCCGGCACGACGAACACAGAGAGGTTGTGTCCTTGACGTGAAATACGAATTTGATTGCTTGCAAGTACGTGACCGATGCCTAAGTTGGAGTGGTCTATCGTCTTCTCGGGTGAGACAGTCTGCATCCCGTTGGTCATAGTATCCACAGATCCAGAGTCAGTCACTCCACCAGTGGTGTCGCTACCATCAGATTGTGATGAGACGTCTGGATTGGTAGAACTTTCAGAACTATTGCTACTAAATGGGTCAGAATCAAGAAGTTCATTTACATCGTCAGTCATGATACTATTCCCTCTCCAAGAAGGTCTCTCCACCGACCGTCTTCGTTGTGCTCGAATGTTGCATTTGACGTAGTGATCATCGCCTCTATGTCTTCACGATTATCCCGCGTAATCTGTGCGAGTGCGTCTGCCCGCTGAATCGCTCGGGGTACGCCACGGCGGGCGGCAATCTCTTTGAGTGCCTTCCATTTGACAGCTTGACGCGTAGACTCGTCTTGTACCATCAGGTACGGCGTTTCGATGCGAAGCATATCACCAGTTTTTGGAAGCCGACAGTAGCAGAAAGCCCGACGGTACTGTTCGGGCTCTCCATGTGACAGGCTGTCCGAGAGTGGCTCAAGCAAATGGAGTACACTGTTGCCGATTACTTGCCCCTCTGAAACGAACCAGTCAGTGAACGTGAAGTGACTCAGATGCTCATCTTGAGCATCGTAGAGCACCTGTGCGAAAAACTGCTCGTCCCGAGTCCACGGCACTGGAAGTTCACGACCGCGAGAGTCAGTCAGTCCATTTGCAGACACCTTCTGCCGAAGCGATTCTACTGTTTCAATTGCTGATGTTGTTTTTACAACACCAATGACTGGGTTACCAGCCGCATACTGCTGATCGATGATCTCGACGTAATTTTCTGCGATCTTTTCTGGTAAATCCCACACAGCTGCAGGGGAGTCTTGTCCGATTTCCTCTGCCAGTAACCAATACATGATACCGAGTGGAAGCACTGAACCGTCAATGAACAGTGGACCATCTATCTGGTCGAGTGAGTCGGCAGCATGCCCCCCTTCTGCTAACTTTTGTGCGGTAGTGGACAAGGAGGTGGTTATATCACGTGTGGACGCAGTCGATGTTGGGAACCGAACGAGATCGGCATGGATATCACCCTCGCTGATTGTCTCGTCCCGAAGGGTCGCATCCGGATTATCGTAGTACACTGCAGCTGTAATCTGGCTCGCAGTCTCAACTGACCGGTCAGCATCTGCTCCGCAGACAGCTAGCTTGGCATGTGCAATATCCAGAGCCAGTCCATTAGTGTATTCGATCGGTCGTGTAGTGCTTGCATCAATACCGTATGTCGGGCAGTCATCCCAGGGGTCGCCGGACCACGAGCCAATCTCTCCGATGGAAATCCGCTTGTAAGCCGGATCGCCGATTGAAGATACAGTTCCATCTTCAAAATGAAGATGCTCGAAGGCAGACCGGGCTCGCTCCGTTTGCGATGGCAGATCGTCTGGAATGGCTACATCGACTGTTTGGAGCAGCTCACCAATGACAGAGAAGCTTCGCTGATCCACTAGTCATCACCACCAGTTAGCGTAGTGATAGGGTCTTCAACAGCAGTTTTTGTAGTCGAGAGCGTAACTGAGCTTGTGTCAGTTGTCTCGTCAATTGCCACCTCGCACGTGTGGTCTGCCCCGTCTACCAGCGACGGGTCGTGTGAGACAACGAACACCTGCGGGACATTCCAACTCTGGACGGTGTCGAGCATCCCTTCCAGTTGTGAGACATGCTCATCGTCAAGGAACGTGGTCGGCTCGTCTAGGATGAGCGGAGGCAACTCAGCCGTGTTCCCGCCCTGCAACTCAGCAATCAGGCGGTAGAGACCAGTCCGAAGCGCGAGATTGATTAGAGCCCGCTCACCACCGGATGCGTTGCTTGGATCTTCCATCACTCCGTCATCGCGTTGTAATTTGATTGAATAATCCAGCCGATTACTTCGAGAGCGCTCTTGTTCGTCAATGACGATTCGCTGATATGCGGTATTCGTGTACAGCGAGTCGAACACGTCGCGGACGTATCGGTTGAGGTACGCAAGGTACTCGGAACGCAGTTCAGACTTCACCGATTCGTACATTGTGAGGAGTCGATCAAACTCAGCGTGCCGTTGGTTCGCCCACTCAGCCCGTTGTTCGTACGCTTCGATACGAGCTTTCAAATCTTGCAATTGATTACGCTGCTGTATCAATTGGACTCGTCGTTCGTTGAGTTTACTCCGCTCGTTCCGTTTATTCTCAAGATTCCCCTCAATCTCAGAAATTTTCTGAGTAAGATCCTTTTTTGCTTCCTCTAACTCATCTACATTCACCCCACCCATCTCGTCAAGTATGTCTTCGCGTTCACTCTCGAGGGTCGCAATCTCCTCGGTCAGTGAGTTGACTTTATCTGACAATTCCTGCAATTTGTCCTGTTTGCTGTCCAACTTCTGTGCAAGCGATTCCCGGTCGCCGTATAGGTCTACGATGGTCTCGAGTGGATCGACCTCGTTTTGCTCGATTGAGCTCGCTTCCTCGCGGAGTTGCGACACTGTTGCCTCCTGTGCTGACTTTTGATTCTTCAAATCATCAACATTCTCACGTTTGGCTTCAATCTCGCTATCGAGATCACTTACCCGTGGTTCAAGCTCTTCCTCCAGTTCTGTCGTAATTCTCTCTACCTCGTCTTGGTATAGTTGACGGGAGTTGTATAGTTCCACGAGTTGGCTCATGTCACCCCGAAGTTCCTGAAGCGTCTCAAGTTGACTGGATAATTCCGGAATGACATTTTGTTTCTCTCTCAGGTCAGTTTCCGTGTCTTGGATCTGCTCTCGAATCTCCTCGACAGCTTTCTTTGCTTCTTGCAGGTCAGACTGAGCGTCAGCCAACCGACTTTCCGCACGGTCCTGTTCGGATTTTGCGGTCGATAGCTCACGGGTGGCATCTGACACTTCTTGCCGGAAGAACGTGGTCAATTCCTCCAAAGATGCCTGGAGGTCACTCACAGAGCTCTCCTCAGATGATAGGCGGTCGATCCGATCTCGAACCGAATCCAGCTGGTTCGAAACCCTGTCGTGTTCTTTTTCGAGAGTCGCAATCTCCTCAGAGACGTGATCGCCGTCAACAGGCTGACGACACTGTGGACACTTGCCCTCGTCACCGAGTTTATCCAGCTCCGAGATGTCGTCTTCCAGTTGTTGAAGTTTAGCCTCTAGATTAACCCGCTGGTCTTTGGCGTCCTGAAGATCATCTTGGATCGAGTTTCGTTCCTGTTGAACGGTGTTATCAACCGCCATTTTTGCGGCAGGAGTCGTGCTCAGATCTAAATTCTCTACACTTGTGGTTTGAAGAGATACATCTAATGATATGCCGAGTCTGTCGGCTGTGTCAGTCAGTGCATCCCATCGGTGTTGGTATTCTTCAAACAGCGTTTCAGCTCGGCTCCGCGTTGCCGATAATGTAGACTCTTTTTTCTCGACCATTTCACGAGCAGACTCAACTTCGGTCTCCTCAGTGCGCACTGTCTCCTCGGCTGATTGAAGTTGATCCTGACGTGTGCTGATAGTGGTTTGAAGACTCGTGACAGCGTCTTCTTCTTCTGATAGCTCTTCTTCAACTGACGAAATCTGCTCGTCCAGTCGTGAGCGTGGGTCACCGTTAGGAAGTTTGTCCCAGTCCGGCACTTGCTCGACCCCACTCAGATCTACGTTCTCGGCGGTGCTGATCGTGGGCACGTGTCGGACCAGTTGCTCGTAGACATCCGGAGCAAGGTCATTGATCCGCACAGAGAACTGCTCGATTTGTTCGTCCATCTGTTCGAGTTCAGCTTCAGTTTCCGCAATCTTTTCTTCAATTTCCTGTTGATCATCTTCCAGTGTGTCTAATTCCCGCTGTTCATCCTGCAATTCTAACTTGATATCTTGGAGCGTTTCACGTTCGTTGATGACTCTATCCTCAATTGTTGATACTTTGTCCCGAGCCTGATTGAGTGAGTCCATGGCCCCCTCTCGTGTAGATACGTCCCAGTCAAGTCCCTCTGCATGGGATTGGATTTCGGAATCGCGTTCGGATAGACGGTCGGACAAGCTATCAACTTCATCGGAGACTTTAGACTGATTCTGCTGGTGTTGTGCCCGTTCGTCCCTACACTCACCGATCTCTTGTTTCAAATCTTCAGTTTGCTCAGCAAGGTCATTGTAGCCGGAAATTTGACTTGTCACCTCATCGTGGCGATCTTCGAGCGTGTCCAGATAGTCTTCGCCCTCTGTAATTTTTGACTCGATGGTGCTGATACGTGACTGCAGTTGCCCGACTTCGGATTCAAACTCACTGACATCACGGTCAAACTGCGCATCAATGTTATCTCGACGTGACTCTGCGTTGCTACTTGCGTTGTCCTCCACACGCCCAGCAGCACGGCGGGCTTGTTTCACACGCTCAATGTAGGTGTCAATCTGGTCCAGCCCGAGTAACCCGTCGATCATCTCAGCCCGATCATTTGCTTTGATCAATCGGTCAATACCTCCCTGTTGCACGTACACAGAATTCACGAAGTCATCGGCATCCATTCCAAGCAAGGACGTGACTTTGCTTGCGACAGCCCGGACTCCGGAGACAGGGTTGGTCAGTGCAGGCGACCGCAGTTCAGCGGTACTGGCCGTGGAAGTCGTGTATATCTCCCAGAGTGCCGTATACTCGACGCCATCCACAGTAAAACCAAGTTCGATTTCGCCCTTATTCTCGCCGCGACGGACGAATCCATCAAGATTGAACGAGTTGGCACCGGCACTGGTGATTTTTGACTGGTATAGCCCACCGAAGATGGACATCAATAACGAAGTCTTGCCAGCACCATTCTCACCGTGAATGAGTACAGATCCTTCTGGAAAGGTAATCGTCTCACTGTCATAGCTACGGATATTCTTAATACGAAGTGAGGTAATTTTCATTTATTTCCTCTCTCTGTCGTGAGGATATCATCGTGTGCGGTATTCATTGCGGTCTCTATGTCCTCTTGAATATCATCGGCGAGCCCAGTGCTTGCTGGGGAACCCGTGCGGAGGTCTGACTCAATCTCGGTCACAACGGCACTCACGTCTAGCTTTTCGATACGCGATTCAATCCGATGGTCGATACTTTCAGCGTTACCTGTCGGTCCCTCTGTTGGGTCTAGTTCGGGTCCCCCACGCTGATCTTTGACTTGGCACACTGCCGCTCCCTTGTCGAGTGCAACCTTTCGAACGTCTCGGGAGGACGTGGCAGTCGGTTCGCCAGCGAGGGTAATTTCCACGACACCATCAGCGAAGTTATGTTGGTTAAGAACATCTACTACGTGCTCAAGCATATCGCCCTCATCAAACTGTACCTGAATGTCATGAAACGGGCGTGTGTCGAGTGGGAGTCGAGTGCGTGTGAGAGTAGCGTCCTCAATTTCAAGTAACTGAACGGAGCGTTGGTCCTGCTGATCGCTGGCAGTTCGTTCAGTTGACCCGGGATACCAAACCTCGATACCGTCCACTCGGTCACTTCGAGGCGTGTGATCGTCACCAAGTGCAATCGCATCGAGATCAATATCAAGACGATTGAGCACATCGGTCAGCTCATGATCGGCTTCAATCTCTGGAAGTGGTGGCGCAAGTAGTTCGTGCATGGTTAATATGTTGAAGCAGTCACCCGGCGGTTCAGCGAGATCGAACTCACGATTGTTCCACACAGGCTGTGGGACACTGTCAATCCCATACAGAGCAACGTCACCATTGATCACGGTTGGCTCGTCATCAAGACGATCAGCCACATCAGTTTCATGGATTAGGTCAAGATGCTGAACATCTTGTTTTCGCTCGTGATTCCCGACGATTCCATAGAAGGGGATATCATTAGCAGACAACTCGTGGAGGGTGCTGATGCAGGCTAACAATACAGTGTTAGGCGGGTTGCGCATGTCGAACAAATCCCCAGTGTGAATCACTGCATCAACATCGTGTTCGATAGCTAGATCAACTCCCTGAGAGAAGGCAGCAAGAAAGTCGGTTCGTCTGAGGTCACTTCGGTATTGTCTATATCCGAGATGTGTGTCAGAAATATGAAGGATTCTGGTTTGGCTGGCACCGCCATGTGCTGATTGATCGGCATGATCACTAGTTGCCATTTGAGAGTATATCACATTGATATTTGGTCATATTTAAATCATTATGTACTTTGAGATTATGTCGAACTACGCCAGTAAGCGTACTCACGGCGTATGATTGAACTGAGGATTAGTCTACAGACTTAGAGGGAGAGTGCCTCCAAGGTTGTTCACGGTATTATACGATGATGATATGGCATCGTGTCGTCGACCGAGTTTCGACGGTCTCAGCGGCGAGTCTGTCGTCGATATGATTCGGAATATCAATTTGACGTCATAATACAACAATATTCTCATCGATCGTCATGCATCCACCTGTGCTCTCTCTCAATTAAATTATCCCCAATTGGTATTCTGATGGCGTCGAGATATGGTAGAGTCATGAGTGTGTATGTATCCTCCCCTTCCCGAGGATACAGAGACGATCGTGACGAGGATTCGTAATGAGTTGTGATTCTGAGAACCCAGGCTGCGAAGAGTCGACTATCAGTCCGACTATCCAAGTAATTGAATCAGTTGCTCAACAAAACTAGTGTTATGAGAGTCTGATATGTATTTACAACTCGAAAACGGGGGGTGTCCGACTATTCGAGTTCACCTATCTGTGTTGATCTTGGTTTTGTATTTGGAGTCCGCCCCGCCGTTTTGTCTAATACCAGTAATTCGATTACCGCTGACTCACTTGACCGCAATTACCGTTGTTCCATACACGTTGTTCGGGATAGCACTCAGTCGGTTTTGTATTTCTTTTTCATGTGCACGATTCATAACTACTTTTTTCGATTTTCGTGTCTGTCTACCTGCATGTGCGCAAATTTACGTCTCATATGCTAACGAAATGTTTGAATGTGGATATAACGACTCTATCACGTAAGAACATCCGTATAAATACAATCATCATGAAAATAATAACTATGTCTGAAGTATCAGTAGGTTTGAATTATAATTTTCAATTGATATAATGATAGTATTTATGATTATTTCATCGAAATGTAATAACAACCGTACCTATATTATATCATCAGTCGCTCTGTGACAACCCTTCCAGGATCGACAATCGCCACCAGTATGAGTAATAAATCAATCCGATATATCATCAAGCATAGTCCGAATTTGTGCTTGAACAGCAGTCCATATATGATTCTTGATCAAGTTTCAAAAATATATAATTGGAATACGGTAACATTCAGACTATGTACATCTTAGATCACGATTCCATTACGTGCTGTGGAGTGCAAGACCGTCTTCTTCGATGTACAACTGCTCAGCAGCGTCAGTCGACTCCAGACGATCGAATGCCCGCTTGACGATGTGTGACTCGAAATCGTGATCTGTCGTGATTTCCTCTGCAAACACCGTATCCCGACCAAGTGAATCAAGATATTCATTCCGGACTATCGATACACACTTGTGAAGTTTTTCTGCGGATATCGCCCGCTCAAACAGCTCAATGTTATCGGTCAGCAGCGGGTCAGATTTATTATAAATCAGACTCCCGTCTCGAAGGTCGACGAAACAAACACTCACGTACTGGCTGTAATGTGTCCGGGCGAACTCAGTATCATCGACGTGCTCATGAACCCGGTCTGTCCAACCAGTTGGTGAAGCGATCCCTACGATATGGTGGACCTGTTGACGCTCTGCTTCTCGAACAATCTCACCCACAATGTCTAATACGTCGTCGAGACCAGTCGGCAACCCGTCGAATCCATTCGTCGCGTACGCTTCGAGGTGAGAGTACACACTTGCATGGATAACCAACTCACGCGTTCGACTGAGACCCATGTAAGCACTCTTCGTTACTTCGTATCGTGAGGTCTGGTTTGTCGGATACGCACCCACGTCTTCCTCCTCCTTGTCGTCTAACAGCGATTTCATCTGTGGTTCCTGATTCTGCCGGACATTTCGACTACTCCAGTATCCCTCTGGCACGGTAAACTCTCTCTCTGGGAGCGTGATACAATCGGCTTCCCGAATTGAGGTGTCAAATCGACCGATATAATCCATCTCGAACAGCGCAGCTGTGCTCGCAGTGACCACATTTTCTCCACGAATCCCGTTAATATCACCGGCAGAAGTATTCAGATTGTCGATCCGTCGTTCCAGCTCTGCCTGCCGTCGTTGAACCCGGTCCCGTGACGCCGTCATCTCTTCACGTCCACGCTGAAGCTGATTAACTTGCTCATAAAGTTCGTTTCGCTTATTATCAATTCTTTCTAGCTCGGCATCAAGCATTTGTGTGGCTTCTTTTCGCGTGGCTGGTCGCTCTGCGCGTGAACTTTCTTTACGGGCGGTCTCAAGCGCCTGCCTCGTCTCATTGAGTTTATCTGTGAGTTCTTGAACCCGTTCGATTCCTGCGTCAAGTTCGTCGACCGGCACACTCCCTAATTCTTCAGTCGAATCGAGTCGGTCTTTGAGTTCTGTCGCCTCAGCTGTTCCCCCTGCGAGTTCTGCTTCGATATCACGGAGTTCGGCGTCGATTTGACTTTTTCGTTGAAGATACTCGTCTCCAATTGACTCTGATAGTCGCTTGACCTCTTTGGTAACATCCGTGGTTACCTGTTCACGAGTTTCGGTCGCGTCTGCGACGGCTTCCACAGCCGACTCAATCTGTTCGACCATGTGCTCTAATCCATGAGCCTCAACATAAGTGAAAAAACCCTGTCGGATTCGCTCGTGACGGTCTTCATACCGCTCAACGAGCCGCTCAATGACATCTTGTTGGACATTGGGGTTCTGGATGAGCTGATCCATGTCGCCAATCTGGGTCGATGTATACTCCTGAACGAGTTCGTACACTTCTCCTTCCATGCGACGTATTTGCTTGTTGATCTGTTCCTGATCAAGTATGTCAAACTGTTTGTACCGATCGAAGTCGACGACAGCTTGCAGTTCGGCCTCAATGAAGTCATTATCAAGTGACTGTGGGACTGTCGCGTCGGCATAGAAACTCGCAGCGATCAATAGCCGTGCTAATCGGCAGTCACCACGAACGCGGTCTTCCTCTGATGCGGTGAGGAAATCCGGGCAGTCCCGCCCATACTCGTAGATCAATTCCTGTTCATTCGCCTTGATATCATTGTACCGCTCGATACGTGCGCGTTCTGGCATCCGCCCTAGTGCAGCGAGGTCCTCGTCAAGAATCTGTTGAGCGGTATATGTGAGCTCTGTGAGGTAACTCTGGCAATCGGTCATGGCTGTTGTGATTGGCTCTCAGCGTAATTCGTCAGTTCGGTCTCGAAAAAGTCTCTGAGGAACGTTGGTGCCGGGTCGTGACCGATGATACTAATCTCAACAGTCACGTTACCCTCAGCCTCGGTGAGCGTGTACGACACAGTGGCGCGCCCCTTCTTAGTATACACCTCATATTCGTTGTGTTTTGCCGACTGTAGTCCAGCCTTTTTTTTGGAAAACATGTACTGGATGAACGACTCAATCGCCTCAACCGGGGCGGCAATGGTCTGACTCACCCGGACCGTCATTGGTTCGACGCTGGTGTCGGCTGACTCAAGTTCGTACGCAGATACGCGCTCTGCTGGGACTTTGTTGATTAATTGCTTATATAACTCATCATGAGCTGCGCCCTCTGCGACGCGAACGAGTCCCTCTGGTCGGTCGACAGTCCCGTCGACCCAATTATCAAATAGATACTCGACTCGCTTGCGCTCTGCATCACTCTCGTATTCGACTGCGTAGAGATATCGATCAGATCCCATCGCTCTTGTCCATATCGACTCCCCGGGAGGGAGTTAGTCTCCACATCGTACCGTATCGGGTGTCAATCTTTGACACAACCCTATATTTAGTGCCAAGCTACAAATAACTACCTCCAATTCCCCAGGACATCCGAGTGGGGACAGTGGCATATCTACTAACTCGTCAAAATACTAGTATAGTGATTCGTCCATTTTGGAGAGAATTCTAGACAGTCAGTTGGTAGAAATATTTATACTACCGGCGAAAGATATCTAGCTGAAGTCACATTTTCCAACACGTCAATGTAGGCGGGCAATCATCAACACATGTCAATAACAGATTGGATCAACGACCGATTCGGCTCAGACAGTACGACGACACTGCTGGACGAGAGCGTGTATAGCGATAGAGAACTCCGGAAAGACAAAGCAAAGCTCGAGCAGGGTCTCAGACAAACAGAACAAAAGCTCGAAGAACACAATCAGCAGTACCAGAAATTACTTAGAGAAGGTGCTGAGGCCGACGAGATGCGTCGTCGGGTGTACGCTAAGAAGGCAAAGCTGGAAAAAAAGAAGTACGAAATGAAGAAGCGAGAGTACAAGGCAAACAGTGTCAAGCTTGGAACGATCATTTCGGTCGAAGGAATGCGAGACGTGCTCGACACGGCAGACTCTGAGGTCAACCTCTCCGAACACATCCGAGATGCCGATACTTCCCAGCTACAGGGACGAATCATGGATCAGATGGCGGAATTTGGGCTAGAGATGGAAGATATGCAGCAAGTTGAGGAGGCACTCGACGTACCAATTCTCGACGATGATCTCGAAGACGGTGCAAGCGAGGAACTAGAGATGATGGAACGAATGGCAGCCGGCAGTGTCTCTGACGAGCAAGTCGACATTGAAGACGAACTGGATGCCAATTCAATGGAAGCCGACGAGACAGAGGAGCTGGTAGATATTGAAGATGATTTCGAAGGCACTCCAGATGTCTGAACTAGTCTATCATGTCTTTAGAGCGTAGCGCACAGAAAGAGTATTTTGAATCCGAATACAAACGATATCGTAAGCAGGCTGAAGCGGCTCGGCAGAATGGCAAAGCCAGTACCGCGGCGACATACTACGAGCAGTGTGCTGATGCCCTCAAAGAGTTAGCGGAGCTCGAAACGACAGACACGCTGGCTCAAGAGCGACGCAACCTCGCGTCGAATCTGACAAAAGCTGCAAAGAAACTGAGTCGGGACGGAAGCCTACGATCTGCAGACGACGAGACTGAAAACCCCGGTATGACCGACAGCCAGACGGGAACACACTCGGGACGCTCTCCGGATGCTGGTAATGAAGAGTCCGAGACAGATGCAGATATGTATCTTGAGGCGCCGCCGGAGATGGGGTTTGGCGACGTCGGCGGGATGACCGAACTCAAGCAAACGCTTCGAGACCAGGTGATCGATCCGCTGGAACGACCGGAGTTGTACGAAGAATACGAATTGGGTATAGTGAACGGACTTCTATTGCACGGACCTCCGGGGACGGGCAAGACATATGTCACCGAAGCGCTGGCTGGCGAATTATCCTACAATTATGTCAACGTGCAAGCCTCGGAGGTCACGAGTTCGCTCGTCGGTGAAGCAGCCGAAAATGTGGCAGAACTGTTTCGCGTTGCTCGAGACAATCAGCCGTGTCTACTCTTTTTCGACGAGATTGAGGCGATCGCTAGCGAGCGGAGTGGTGGGTCACAAAAGACGATGAGTGAAAGCCAGATGATCACGCAGTTTCTCACAGAGATGTCTGAAATGAAAGGTGAAGATGTGGTGATTGTTGGTGCGACCAATCTCCCGGACGATATCGATGGGGCAGCGTGGCGGCGGTTCGACGAGCGAATTGAGGTCCCACCGCCGGATGCGACTGCCCGCGCAGCAATCCTTCGAGTACATCTTCGGGAGCGACCCGTACTCACCGATAGCATCGATTGGACGGAAATCAAAGATCAGACCGAGGGATACTCGGCGAGCGATCTCGAGCTGATTGCATCGAAAGCGGCACGAAAGGCACTTCAGCAGGCTCGTGATTCAGATGACATCGTGCCGATTAGTCAGTCGCATCTCGAGACTGCAATAGCTGAGACGGCATCAAGTCTAGATGCTTGGGATGACACATGAGACGGTATCTGACATTGAAGCAAGATGCCTCGGTGAGCGACGCTGTTCAGCAAGTACCGATCGACGAGACAGTTGGTGTCTACAGGATCGCCGATGGGACGCACAGTATCGTCGCAGAGACAAGTGAGGAGGTAATCGACTTAGGAGTTCGTGATGCGGCTGTCTCTCGAAAGCACGATGGAGAAGCCCCAGTACAGTTCGAGTCTATAGATGAAGGGATTCGAATAAATAATCAGACCAGTACGAACCCAGTGACGGTCCGACAGCGCAGTCGTGACATAGACCTCACGAATGGCGAACAACTGGTTGTAGAGAACAGTTGTGTCGTCTCACTCGGTATCACGACTGATGTCCGTGCCACTGCCGAGCGTGATTGTGACACGCTTTCGAGAGACCAACTTGCTGATCTCCTCGACATGGAGGCAGATGGTGGAGTGATGCGAGGTGTCGAACCGGCGGCTCACGCCTCTTCACTGGCGACAAATCTTCGACAGGCAAGCCAAACCTCTGTTACAGAAGCACAAAAATGGGTTACTGAAATTCAGAACTTTGTCGAAAACAACACACGCACTGACCCCGACTATGATAAGATCTTGACTGAGCTCCGAACCACGCGTGACCAGCTGAATGCGAAAATCAGTGGACCATTGAGTGGGAGTGACTTGGACGAAGAACGGCAAAATGAGTTGGAACTGATTGCCGCTCGTGTTGAGAATCTTTACGCCCGCAAGTAAATTCCTCGACATACTCGCCCACCGAAATCACTAGTTCGGTTCGCTCTCCAAGGACGGACTTGCTATGCTCTCGCATCGGATGTTCCGCCTCCATGACGGAATTTGAAAGTAAAGCAAGGAATCACCACGATCCTCACCATCGATGATGCCAGTCTCCACAGAGGATATGATTTGGACCATCCCAGCCAGACTCAGCAGTGACGGCAATATAATGAACTGATCGTTGTTATTATTCTATTTTAATTCACTTCGATGAATAATACTCCTTACAATCCGCGTTGAGTACGCCTACTGATTGCATTTCATTCCGTTCATCGGGGGGAAGGAACTCAGCCTGTAAATATTAAATCACCTGATCCTACATAATAGTCCACGCGGTGAGATAGAAACTGACTGATACTGGTGATAGTCCTCTTTTTGATGACGTCTCCACGCGGAATTACATGAGTCGAGCCTCAAGGGTTAGTTTGGAGCCTAACGAGTAATAGTAGGAATTTATAAACACAGTGATCAGTCGGAAGTATATTATTCTGCTCTGTTTATTCTCTCCTCGAACACAAAATAACAGAATGGACAACTACTCACGGGACACCTTGGTATCGGCATCTATCTTGAGTTGCGGACGGTTGTCATATTCGTCGACCTTGATTCCGCTCAGCTGGTATGCTGTCCCCTGAGTGAGTGTTTCTACAGACTCGCTTTCACCGTCACCTGAGACAACGTAGTTGAATTCATAGCCGTTTTTCAGTCGCAGAGTCCCGAGTTGTTCGATTTCCCATCTACTCCGTTGTGCCGTGCTCTTGGCGACACACTCGATATTGACCCTATCGCAGTCTGTGTTGAACGGGACATGAACTGTCTCGATGAATTCCTCGATATCAGTGATGAACGGCGACACAGCGGCTGAGTCGGTCTGGATATCAAGTCGATCTTTCGTTCGCGTAATTGCCACGTAGAAAAGACGGCGTTCCTCAGCTAGTTTCGTTTCTTGTGGATCGACGACTTTCGTCAGCTGATTGCCGTTCCCGGTGCTGGGAAACCCGTCGGACCGATTGGCTGCTGCGTTGGCAATGATCACGTGTTCCGCCTCAGTTCCTTTTGCACTGTGGGCAGTTGTTACCCGGACACCATCCGAATCTCCGATAGGAATCCCACGGTCCTCTAGACCTTCCCGAATCTCTCTCATAAACCGTGATCCACGCTCGTTACGTGCGATTACCAGAATTTCATCGGGAGAGCGCCCGGCTTTAGACACCGACTCACCGACTAACTGACAAATACAATGGACTCCGTTGGTAACATACTGGAACTCGTCTTGCCCACCGACGCGGTGGACCGTTGGGATTGTTTCTGCCGACGATTCAGCCTCCAGTGATTTCGGCACTACGCCTGAGCGTTCGGACATTAATCTGTTACTTGCATCGACGACCGCCGGAGGGCACCGATAGTTGACAGTCAACTCTGTGGTTTCCGCGGGACTAAAGTTGTCTTCGAAGTCAGTGAAATATTCTGGTCGAGCTCCTCTGAACCCATTTATACTCTGCCAGTCGTCGCCAACGGCATACAGATGTGGGCGGTCGTTTATATTCAGTAGTTCCTGAACCATCCGGATTTGCGCCCTATCGAGATCTTGGAACTCGTCAATCAAGAAGTGGTCATAATTGAACTCTGTAGAAACCACTCCTTCGGTTAGTAGGTCCACGGCTTCAAGAATCATGTCCTCATAGTCTAGTGCATCGTATCGATCATACGTATCCTGATACACATTCAAGAGAATAGCTGCCGCGTGGCTGAAGTGATACACCATCGGGTCTTCCTCTTTGTCGAGTCGTTCGAGATCAGAGGGCTCAAACCCAGTGCTCTTGGCTTTCTTAACGAACTCACTCAACGCCTCTTCTACCTCTGTTATAGTCTTGACATGTGTGTACGCAGCGTTGATCTGGTCGCGCTCACTTCTGCGAGAAGACATATCGACTCCCTGGGTGTCAAGTTTCGCTCGAATCAACTTCGGAATCGTCTCAAGACTGTGATCATCACCGTGTATGGCTATCACTTTCCGGTCAGGATGTGCCTGTTGTTGGGCCTGCCGGCTTAATTTCAGCGTTTGCTTTTTATTATACTGATCTTTTTGAGATTGAACTCTTGAGGATGGATAGTACTCGATCGTGACATTCTGATCTGGGAGTGTAAAATCGGGGATGACGGTTTCATCGGACATCTCTCGAACCGCTGCGTCGAACTGTCGGTATCTATACTCGATGCCATACTCAAATAACATATCAGCAATCTTTCTATGCGCATCACGCTCCTGATGAGCTGTTGGATCGAGGGTTTCTCCACGTCGGGTCTTTGAGGAACTGTATTTGAGCGATTCGACGTACTGCTTCTGTTCCTGATGATCCATGGAAAGTTGCTCGCTCTGCCAGGCCTCTTGGAACTGCTCATAGTGATGTCGGAACGTTGGATCCTCATCCAGAAGCTGGCGTCGGTATCGCCCAATCTCCCGCATCCGCTGCACATTCACCAGCGTTGTGTGGTCAGGATTTGCTTTCCGCGTTATCTTCCCTCCCATCGAGTGGAGTGTCCGAGCGTCGATATTTGTGATTCCGAAGAGGTCATTGATTCGCGATGAGATCTCACTTGCAGCGTCTCGATTGAACGACAGAGCCAAAATTCGGTCTGGTGGCGTCCCCTTGTCGACGAGGTACTTTGCCCGGCAGGCCAGTGAAAATGTTTTACCTGTCCCTGGACCTGCAATTACCCGGTTATGTACTTCGTTCGTCATCACAGCCACGTTTTGTGAATCGTTGAGCGTCAGCTCTTCATTTCCCAGCCCTGAGAACGTGTTATTAAATCGATCGAGTTCCTGATTGAGGAACTGCTCGTTATACTCGTGAACACGCGATTCGAGCGAATCGAGAGTTGTATCGATTTCGGCATATGCCGCTTTATCAACTTCCGCGAGCGGTTCCAGTCGTGGCGAGGTGTTTTCGAACGAGGTTCGAACGGTCTCGATGGATTCGAGACATTGCCTAGCTTCGGCGTCCGTGAGGTAGTGATCCATATCTAGCGTGTCATCAATCGTCACAGAACACTCTCTCAGCTCTGTCTCTAGCCGCTCATAAACCCCTTCAAAATCAGACTTAGCTCTGATGAACGTTTCAGCTGCCTGTAATTCACTCTGAAACGTGGTAATCTGTTCCCTCTGAGGGTCAGTGAGATACTCGGGTGCACGTGTCTCCTGGAACTCGGCGAGACGAGACTGACCTCTCTCGATTTCCGACTGGAGTTCATCTAAATTAACCGGAAGTGGAGCACCCTCCTGTCGAGCGTCTTGGAGAGCGGCGTTCACTCGCTCGATAATCGGCTCGATGTCTGCAATCAGCGTCGCTACCCGAGATTGTGCAATATTCGGGTTGTTGTCTGTCACCTGAGAGCGCAACGAGGCTTCCGTCTCTACCATGGTGTCGAGCTGACGGAGATCAGCATCTGAGAGCGGCTCCGTGCGAAGCTGCTGTCGTACGGTTCGCAATGACTGGCTGATTTCATTTAGAGACGACATCATCTCGTCTTCTTGATCTGTGGTGAGCAACTGACCCTCAGAGAGAGTAGTATCGACACTCTCTGTCGCTGACTCGAGTTTTGGACCGATTGTCTCGACCGCTTGAGTGAGCTTATATTTCGAACGAAGGTACTGTTCATACTCGTGAAGATCTGCACAGAGTGTCTCAATGGTCCGCTGTTCGCTCGCCCGTAGGTAGTCCCGGCTTTCTCCCAATAGCCCGCCCAGATCAGTCTGTAACTGTTCGAGCCTCCGAGCGGTCTCGTTAGCGTCGTCGGCGAATGCTTCACCGAGCAACTGGGCGTTGTAGGCCTCCTCTTCAATGAGATGGCGCTGTTCGCGGGCTTCTGTCCGCAGTTCATCGAACTGAGATTTACAATCGTCGCGGCGAGTCTCAGCTGACTCGATATCGGCTTCGAGTGTGGCAAAGAACAGCCCCCGTAGAAAATCCGGACAAATAGCGTAGGTTCTCCGGTTTTTTCGTTCATCGAGTCGCTCGCGAGTCTTCTCCCATGATCCGACACTATCGGCGCGGTCGGCAGCGAATTCATCATTAGATTGGTCGTGTTGGGTGGTATCTGTCGCCGCTGACCTTGTCTCAGAGACCGCCTGTGAAGCTTCATTCAGTCCGGTATTGTGGTGGTTCATAGAGGATCCTATCGATATCCCGACATTTTGACCGTACACGTCACGTAATCCGTCAAGTTCGTCTCGGAGATACGCGATGGTATCGTATCGGGCAGTCTTTGACTGCTGGATAGCGGGCATCAGAACCTCGTCGAATGCCTCTGGGACATCCGCACGATGACTCGGCGGAATGGGATCAGTCGTGAGTTTGTGTTGTCTGATCGTCGCTGCGTCACCGTCAAATGGTAGCTTGCCAGTGACCAATCGATACACGAGTGTCCCCACCTGGTAGAGGTCCGTCGATTGGTCTGGCTGACCAAAACTATCAGAATCTAACTGTTCTGGGGCTGCATAGGACACGGTCATATCCTGGTGGTCTATCGTATCCATTAGAGTCTTAGCACTGCCCCAGTCGCCGATCTTGGGGAACGGCCATCGTCCGTTCGTCTGTCTAAATAGAATATTCCCCGGTTTGATATCCTGATGTACAACTCCGTTCTGGTGTGCATGCAAGAGTGCCCGACAGACACTGTATCCGATCCACAGTGCCTGCTCCAGCGGGAGATCTCCACTTTCCAATCTCGTGGCGAGACTCCCTCCGTCCATGTACTCTAATGCGAGCCACGGCACAGGTGAGTCGCTCCATTCGATTACATCAACAATGTGGTCTCCAGCACTGATCGTATCAGCGTTGTCTGCTGATTCGACTGCGCTAAGCGCCGCCCATTTCTCGGCTCTCTCAGAAAACCGCTCGGCAAATGCTGCCGAGATGGTTTGATCAGTCGCTGGTTGCTTGATTGCTAGCGGAGTCGTGGAGTTCCCATGTTGCACCTCGACGCGATAAATGTCGTACAATTCTGACGTGTGGATCGGTTGCGTGTCAGCCGTCGAAATCGTCTTGTAACTGACAGACATTTCTGGACATCGAGGGGCGGTCGTTGGTTGACCGGTCCCACTCAGTCCTGGCATATGATACGTATTCCAGTTTGAGTGGTATGTATCCATCGACAGATTACCGTTTGGTGGTTGTTTGAAATGGTACCCAGCTACACTCATCTTTCTGTGTATTAACGGCTTGAAACACAATCCCATCAGGCGGCGAAGCGACGACTTCGCGGCGAATACTAGGAGCAACAGGTGCCTCACTAGAGACTACATCGTTGGTCGGTCCTGGTTTCCAGTTAGAGTGACTGATGCGTGGCTAAGTCGGTAGAACGGTTACCAATGATTCGCTGAGCAGTCAGTGCTGGGCATGATAGTCGATCATTTCTATCTGAACTAATTATTCCAGTCAAATCGCTATGACATATCAAGAAGTATTATTATCTAGTAATATAATCAACTAATATAACTGAGATCACCGCTGCTGAAGCGTGCGATAGATGGTTTGACCGCAACGAACTACTGTTTGCCTCAGAGGCGCAAGCCATCGAGGCCCAACTTCCCGAAACGTGGTCGGAGGGGATTGAAATTGGGTGTGGGACCGGCAAATTTACTGAGCGACTTGGTATCAGCCGTGGCGTCGAGCCGTCAGAGCCGATGTCCCAATTAGCTCAGGACCGGGGGATTTCCGTTGACCATGGAACGGCTGAAGATCTTCCACTCACAACGAATGAGATCGACCTTGCCGCATTGCTCGGGGTTATCGGATATGTTAATGATCTTGAAATGGTATTTAGTGAACTCGCCCGTGTGGTGTCGCCAGATGGGCACGCAATCGTTCCTTTCTGCGGGCAAATGGTACTTTTCGCCGAGCTATATGACACCGCAGCCGGTCAAGAGGCGTATCCAGATACCCTGGACTGGAAAGAGACATATCCACTTGAGATGGCAAAAAAGGCGACATGGCGTGACGTGGAGACTGTTGTTAGTGAACTTCAGTCCGTCGGGTTCACAGAGATAACCACAGTGCAGACGTTAACACAACCCATTGAGACAGCCATTGAAACAGTGGAATCTCCTTCGAAAGGTCACGACGACGGGTCATGGATCGTAGTTCATGCTCGGCGCGAATGATTTGTATACTCCCAAGACGGTGTCATAGCATCAGTCTGATGATCTGAGTCTGACTCTCGACACCGCTTGCAGTAATTATCTGCACACAGGCAGATCATCGAAACACTACCCACGGCTTTGCTGTCGTTGCATGGATTTCTGGATGGATCTGTCGACAGATTTTTTATTGCACTGATGCAGGTGAATAGCCACACTTCTCTTGCGATCTTGCGGTCGTGGTTTCTGAGGAATATGGGCAAATGAGAGATGACTGCATATTATCTCAGACAGGATATTTTTGATATGATATAGTATAATGAGTATGCATCTGCTGAAAGATCAATAGTTACATACCCCAATCAACAACCGACTATGTCGTCCCGGGGTGACTGATATACTTATGTATTGGTGAGAGTAAGGTACAGAGTCGACTCCCCAGAATGTTTATACAGTATTGTATAAACTCGACCGTTGGCGCAAGTGTCTCTGGAGCGGGGGTGCCTCGTCTATGAACCGGGGCAACTGGTCGAGTGAAACAGGCACGAGCCCCCCGACCCCGAGAGAATTCATACAGATATTATATCAATATGTGCTGTCAGAGAATTAGTCTCAATCGAAAGCAGACGTGTCGATTAAGTAGTGAAATGCTCACCAGATTGGGTTGATATTCGGACTGGGATACAGGATAGCCCCACGCCACCTATACAGCACTGGAGGAATCTCGTTATTGGTTGGTCACGATGCTTGTTTGGCTCTGCTGTCAGCGACGGTGTTTGCTACCCAGCCACCAATTCGAGCGAAAATCATGCCGAAAAACGGCGATGTACACAGAAGCATCACAACGGCGATGAGGAAGAACACAGTCAAATTAAGAGACCATCTTAATGTCATGCCTTCTGTGATAATAAATACAGATAGTGCAATCATACCACCCAAAAACCCAGTCCGGAGTCCAGCAGCACTCGGCTCTACCGAGCGGGTAGCCGCGAAGCCTCCAGCAAGTATTGACCCAATTATCATTACCCCACCACCGATACTCGCCTCGGAGTTTGGAAGCCAGTTGATTATCACAGTGGCGGGTAGTGCAGCTATCATTCCGAGAATCGCAACGCGCCAAACCTGTGGAATCGAGCGGTGAGGGCTCTTTGATGCCATATTTGCTCGTGAAAGCAACATCATATAATAGAACTCCTGATTTTCTGAGCTTGAGACGACCTAGATAGAGCGGGGATTAGACGGAATCTTTGATACGGTGTAACGGGGATCCCGGCGAATCCGAGTGTCCTGAACACGACTGCCCTCTCGAATTTTGCGTACATCGACCGGTTGTGGGTTGGTTGCAGGACTCTCTGGGATCTCTCAACGCTTCAAGAACCGGATCAACAACCGACATCGACTCCCTTCCACTCTGTTCTCTCAACCATCTACTCAGTCACTATGTAATCGACTTTAATCCTCTATTGGATCTTGAACCTTTAAATAAGCTCAAGACGAATTTCTGGGGCTTGGATGTGATTCCGAGGCGATTCGCACAGAGACTCACTCAACACAACCGGTCGGTAAAACCTGCATGTTGACTATCACTAATCCTTCTATGTCGGAAATGAATTTCATTGAGTAACTATCGCACGCGCTTCCTCCCAACCTTGCTCACTGCCCTCGCTGAGGGCGGGATTCCGCGCTATTGGTGAAAGTCAGATTAAAATCCATAGAACTTTGAGTTGAGAACAAACATTCAGAGTGTCCATATGATCACATTCATAATCTGCACATTTTCTATGCCACCGAAAACGATCACGAATCACCGGCGTCAAAGGCAGGACGCAAAGTGAGATTGACACGCCAATTAGTGTCTCTCAGACAGAACACTCGAGGAAAAAAGAAATCGAATCCAATTCAGTTATCCAGAAAGACTCAAGAATGAAAGATACCCAATCCAGCATTGATATTAAGCGGATAACTGAGTCGACTGAAGCAAGGGAGTATAGTGAGCAAATCCCAGAGATATACAAGGCTGCTTGGAACAGTCATGAGGGGTATGGAATATGTTATGCTTCAGAAGAGAGACTTCACGAAGACTTTATTCATACATTCGTTGCGAGTGCAGGTAACAGTGCTTACATTGCTAAAAAAGATAAACGCGCCATAGGCGTTGCACTTCTCTCCAGAGAGCATACTGAACCACTTTGGTATAAAGCGGAGGGACTCTCGATACGACCAGCATACCAAGGAGAAGGAATTGGTCTCTCGTTGCGTGAAAGAAGTCTCAGAGATATCAAAACACAAGATAACAATGACTGGTCGATAGGCACAGGGACAAATTATGTCTCGACTGGCTCACAGTACATCTGGAGTGAGAAGTTGGGTCTGCGACCAACAGCTCTCGTACCACAGATATACAATGTGACGTCCGATTCTTCTACGACTGAGTGTAGAAATATTACAACTGGTGAGATACTCATGATGGACAGCACACAGATGGAAGTCGTCGGAGATAAGCGAATGAAACGCGCACTTGAGACGCTCAGACTTACGGTGAGCGCCACTGATAAAACGTCATCACTCACTGGAACAGAAGTGACCGTTCAGATAGATATTGACTCAAATAATGGAAGAGCCGATATTTATCCATATTCAGCACACTCACGAGAGAAACCAGAAAATCATACCGAATTGGATCATATATATCGGATACCTGCAAATGAATTTACACCAAAGACGATTAGAGAAAAAGCGGGAATCAAAAGCGAATACACCGCAGTATTTTATCTTCAAAAAGACGACACAGACATGCAAGCTCTGATGGAGAACAATGATATCGGGATGCCAGCAGGGGTGTTCAATAAGACGGTCATATATATCCAACATTCAGATGACAGAGACCTTCCGAAGGTTGAGATTGGAAAAGCCAATATGCCCTCAATTCAGCAAAAGGATGCCACCATACACACAATCTTCACGCAGGTAGCCGACCTGCATCGCCTCTGGATGGAGAAATATAGCTAATCCTCTCAGGTACTTTTATTATGTATATAACGACCAGCTGATGATCTTATTTCAATTGATATACACTGCTAGCGATATAAAAGCCGATCCACAAGCACTCTCAATTCATAATTGTACCATTTCAACACGGGAAATTCTGCTATCATTTCTATCGATTGGTTACTCAATAATATACGTGCCGAAGGGGACAACCGAAGCACCAGCGTTTGTCTATCCCCGACAATCAAATGTCCAGTCATCAAATCAGATTCAAAGTATTGAATTGTTCAATATCTCACCTTGATATATAACGGATCCATCGTCAGATGAAAAATGACCCAAACGCAAACATAACTAGCAGGTAGTTGCGATGATTCTATCTGCTTCACTCTCGTGTAACGTTCAGACCCTGCTGGATCCCTGTCGTGAATTCATCGGTGATATCGATAGCTGTGCTCGCTCCCCGAACCGTGTTGGTTGCAACGACGCCGTCTGCGCCTGAGCGGATACGAATACCGGCATCGGTGGCATCGCTGACAGTGTTCCCCGTGATTGTGAAACTATGGGATCTGGCTGTTTCGCGAGCCTCCTGATCCTCTGCGTCGGCAGGAACGGTACGGGCAAGAATGCCGACCGGGCAGTTGTCTATCTCATTGCCGGTAATGGTAATATCATACGAGCGGGCACGTTGGGTTCCTGTCACCTCCTCGCGAAGGTGCGTTTCTTTATATTCGATCTCGATACCAGCTTCGCCTCCAGGATCAGCCGCGAATGTATTCAGACCACGACACATGTTCCCAACAATGGCTCCCTGCTGTGCGGGTGAGCAAGCAATAAGACTATGACCGCCGTCAAAAACAACATTCTCATTGATAAGAAAGTTGCTGACATTGTATGGAGCGATATTATTAAATTTCATACCGGAAACGCGATTACGAGCAATGGTCACGTCACTCGATTGCCGGAGGTCGATGTCGCTCCCGGCTGGCGCGCCGCGGGTGGTAATACCGTACCAATTTGGATTCAGGACTTTGTTGTCTGTGATGAGGGCATCCTCACTGCGAGTGATTGACAGTGCGAACTGAAAGCCATTCAGGGTGCGGTTACCCGCGATAGTTACGCCTGTGCAATCATCAGCTTGCACGGCTTGATTGTTTAGTTGTGTGCCGGCTCCGTCAAAGGTAATATTTCTGACTGAGGTGTTGTCGCCACGGAGTTGAATCAGGTCGTGACCTGTTGGAAGTGGGTTAGTTTGAGATGGGGTAGGGAAAGGGTCATCTCTGGTTCCAGTCGGGGTAACGACAAAGCGAGTACTGCCCTGCCCAACTAGGTGGGTGTCATCACCCATTGTTGCCGCTGCCTCGAATTGAAATGTGTCATCGCTGGCGATGACAGTACCACCATCGTTCAATTCGTCAAACGCCCGCTGGAAAGCCTCGTCAGCGCTTCCCTGGGTGGTAAATAACTCATTATTTCCGTCTCCGTCAATAACTTGATATTCTACGGCCTGACTACGCTCAATGCGGACGACATACAGAATTGCTCCAGACTCTTGAGGAAGTCCGGTTGCTTGTGCTGTGGCAGTACCACTAAGTGATCCGATACCAGCCGCCACTCCGAGTCCGGCGAGAAACAGCCGCCGTGTTGACTGTGCGCTTGCGATACGATTGTTGATGCCCTGTCGGTCTGGTAACATGCAACTGGAGACACTTTCTACCGGATAATAACCCTATATAATATCTATCCGGACTAGGCTATTATGCTCACTATTGGTATAGAGTGCTTTGTATTGATCTGGACACTACAATGTCAATACAACGCTAATGCCTAATTCTCCGTTCACCTACAGAAATACAGACCTAGATCGCCCCCACCCCACCGAACCGCTATTTATACAGATTCGAGGAGAATACCTGCGTCTTCAGGCGCAGGAGGATGTCAAACTAGTAATCACGCAGTTCTACGAAGTTGGATTCGAAACGACAACTTCACTGGTAGGCTTTTCATACAGCGTTGACCTCTCACCAGAGGCGTTCTTTGGGTACCTACTTGATGCTGAGATGTTTGTTGCACTTCCCTTAATGGCTCCAGCTGCGAAGGCTGCCGAACGCATCGGAGTTAACCCGGTTGTCGCTCTTGGGTTCGCAGCGTACTCTCTCTTCCCAGTCGTTCTTATAGATGGTCTCGATATCCTTGCTCCGGTGATGCCGCTCTCGTGGGCGATGATCCTCATATTCGCGTTTTCTGGGCTTCGCTTCGCCGGCCTATCCTGTTATAAAGCGTTGATAGTCGGTTCTGCCGAGGGGGGACGCGTGACTGGTACGTACTATCTACTACAGAACACAGTCGTTATTCCAAGTGCTGCAGGTGGTGGCTATCTTTAGGAGTTTGTGAGCCCAGAAATCGCGTTTACAATTGCGGCGGTGATCGGTGTTGTCGGGACTGGATACTTTCTCGCCTTCGGCGAGGAGTTTGAAGCCTACGTCTAAGACGACTGTTTTACTACTTTCTGTGGTGAGCGAACAGAGGGCTCGCTACCGACTGCACTCCACGATAGCGCTGAGGGAGGTGTAGGTGTAATGACCGTCAAGAGTTGGTATAATTCTCAGCTTCAACCCCACAGTGGTCTGCCTGAAACCATGCCTGAAACACAGGCAATAGTCACGCTATCGGCGGATTATACTAAACTTTTCTCGTCAGCCCTCAATTCTGTGTCCTCCCCTCGGGGGTCGACGGAACTCATAGAACTCGGGTGCTCACTGATCAGCCTGATTCCCAATCGACTTGGCGCAGACCACAATATTCGCCCAGACTGTGCGAAAACCCCTCCCCCTCTCTGTATACCAGAGTATGCATGGGCGTCAGCCACGAATGACTATCTCAACGCCTGTGTCTATGCATATTAGTAGAATGGATACCGGCTATCAGATATGCAACCGATGTCACTATTTCAAACAGTGAGCACTCACTCGTGATCAGTATCAGGAAGCCCGTACATCCAGAAAAGAGACTCTTAGTTGTTTCGTGAATCTTCATTATGCGACAATTGACACAGTTGACTACTGACTGTTTCACCGCTGTGTGTAGCAAATCGCCCCTGACCGGTTCCGGAACCGGGTTTCGCGACGTTATCACTATTGAGAATAGAAGATTATTCTCATCACAGCGGACTATCGAGATTTCTTAAAAGAAAGATTAACCCACCAAGCAAAAACACAGATCCAACAACTGAGAAAAGGACACCCCAAGCGCCTATTTTCACTGCAGTGGTTCCTGTTAAAGTGTCTATGATATTTAGATGACCCGTGTCAGGTGCCATAACTGCATTTGCATCTATACTAGTCTCTTCGGTTGCTCCATTTGACGCCGGGTTGGCTTTCCGACAACGGTTATTTCCTCGCCAGTACTGATCGTTCCCTTGATCAACCCAATCGGATTTGGGACACTGCCTGAGTCATTTACATCAGCCGATGGATCCATGTCACCTCTCTCAACATCAATTTTTTTGATACTCTATGAGCCCCAGTGACCGTCTTCTTTTGAGTCGGATCAACGACTATCTCTGCTGTCCCACCAGAAATATTAAATGGATGATATTTGATCCCAGAATCGATGTTCGTCGAATTATCGCTCAATTGAGAGCGAATTTGATACTCATATGCTACACACTCTTCATTTCGGACTGGCGAGACAATCACACTACTCGATCGTGATGGCTGAACAGACCCAGTGATCTGAACCAATTCATCAGTCGCAACAGCCTCACTAATCGATACTAAATCGGTGGCGGATACTTTCCATGCCCGATTCAAATCTTTGGTTCCGTTCATCATCGCAAATAATCCAGATGCCGTCACGCCAACCCCTAGAAACAGTCCGGATACATCGATATCAAATACGGAAGCTCCAATAAACATGATAGACGCAAGACAGTTATCAATAAGTATATCTTTACTTTTTATTTTTATTTCTCAGCTGATATAATATAACATAATATACCTGACTACTGTAATGACACGACTAACTCTCCGAATGTGTGCAACTACAGTATATTTCTCTAAAGATCCTCAAGTCAGTATTTTTGTTGTAATATGGAGATCCAATTAAATGATATCGCTGTACTAATTCCAACTTGATACTACTAAAACGAGCACACAATGTAGAGTGAGCGATACGCTAGTCATCAGGTCATCAGATTATGTTCTTGTCTCTTGAATTCCCCTTGAAATTCTTGAAATATCAAATCACCCTGAAATATCTTATAAGCGAGATATCAGGGAAGTGGGAATAAGCACAATGAGGAAGATGATTGATAGTTCCGGTCAAATAATAGTTTGGAAGAAAAAGTACCCCGTCACGAGACCTATAACAAGTATCGAAAAATCAAGTCCTGACTGACGGTTCATCTCGTGTCGTCGCACATCAGTATACATGATTGCCGACGTTGGAATCGTGAGCCAGAAACGCCCTGACCAGCATATATTCAGGACTTATTTTCGAATCAACTGAGTTAATCAGAGAGTGTGGTGTTTTTCATGTTGTCGGAGTGCACGAGCGAGTGCAGTAACCTCTGATAACGAGTCGATATTCGGGTATACTTCAAGCAATTCTGGTGTCCATATATCATAGCGTTTTGCGTCATGAATAAACGCTTCAATTCGATTTCTAATTCGGTAGTGTTCCTTAGCAGGGAGATCATCGGCAACTTTGACACCCGCAACTACCTCAACGAATCTACCATACACTGTAAGGTCAAACTGCGTTTGATCCTCAGTGTATCTGACCCCATCAAGGGTATGAGTATCTAACGATTGACTTGCACTGGACGAGAAAGACAGCATTGATATATATGATATATAATGGTATGTATGTATAAATAAGCGATGAAAAAGTGTATTTGTTGATTTAATTATATTCGAGCTACAGTGGGAACGGCTTTGCTCAGTACTATGTTGAGTCTAACTTTCTATTATGTAACCCAACAGATGATCGCTTGATTTTCGCTGAGCGTCTATCTCACCAGCGATTTTTACTAGATTGGCTGTATCCTTGTTTGCGTAACTATTTGACGCAATGATGTCTATGTGCATTTAGACCGGAGATAATCCACATCTAACTCCATATTCATATGACAGACAAAAAGACAGACATCGGGACGTGTCCGTTCTGCGGAGGAATTCTCCCAGCGGAGACCATACTACTGGAGTATGTGGTTGATAATGAAACACGAGTATTTGCTGAGTGCTACGATTGTGACGAACCTGTCCAGCCCAATAATTGTATTATCGAACGGCTAGTGGCGAGTTCATGTACACAGGAACAATGATCAGCTACCCTGCGAGGTGATTTCTGTCACTGCATATCTCACAGTTGCGTATGTCGCCAGTCGTTAGATGAATCCTTATACGATAATCCTCTAGCAGTCTAAGTATCTACAATAGTGTCGTCGAAAAGCATCTGAGCCACTGGTGATGTAGACGTAATGTAACCACTACGATGAGCGGTAGAATATTTCGATCAGGTGAAACAGTCTTGCGACTATCACTGTATTTAATCACACCCATATTATTTAATTTGGGGAGATGAGTCTGAATCAACGACGTACAGACATTATGATAATACTCTCCAGTTGCAGATTCTACTGATACATCCTCCTCAAGAGCAGTCACTTCACGGGCAAGATCCCGTGCTATCACGATAAGAGCAGCTTTTGCATCACTCTTGATGAGATTGATTGAATTCATACCTGTGGACGCAGTACTCGCGCCGGGAGCGAAGGGTATCTAGTGTACTATATCACCTATAGATGTTACACAAGGCGCGAATCTACAATAGCCACACATCTAGCGCGACTGATTTGGGTGGGTGCAGTCACCGATCTGTCATCTGGAGCTCGAATTCTCGACACTGCATATTAATAGTTTAAATCATGTACGTAGGTTGATGCTAATAGACCTATACTACAGGCTCACCGAGAGTTTTCCATTCGGTCACGCACTGTGTCTGTGAGCCCTTGATCTCCTCGCAGTCCGGTACTTTTTCAATAGATTATTTTTCGATTAGCAACTGTTAACGGATTACAAACGGCAATACTCTCCAGGTGGTTTTGTTATCTCGACTTTCCCGCCTCAACGACGCCGGTCGATACCGACAGTGGTCATGGTTTCGCCGGACCGCGCCCGCATATTCTCACGGTTGATATTCAAAACAGTGAGAGAGAATAGAGGTCCTCAACATGGGTATTTTGACACCGGAAACACGAATACAGGAGTCGCGGTTATGATCGCATACTACTCTCAACTCAACTCAACTCAACTCAATTCAATTCAATAGTGAAGAGAGCGAGTGGGTGAGCGACAGGATTAATTATTATCCCAGGATGAGTTTGCTAACATGGCGAAATGTCCTGAATGCGGGTACACAGCGGATGCACAGAATGACGATTGGTTTGAGTCGGCCGACGGTCTTGAGTCGATTGACCGCAGTACACAGACAGATACCAGCTTGATTACATGTCCAAGTTGCGATTGCGTCTTAGGGGTACCAGCAGAATGGATAGGCTGTGAAGTACCTCGACCTCGGGGACAAGCCCCGAGACACTCGCCTTGATGTCTGTAGATACGCGAGTCGACGGTACATGCATAATTCGCATCGATAATCTGGGTTTGCGTTATTCTGTCTGAAATGTCACTGTTTGTAGTATGGACTTTATTATACTACTCCCCAGAAAACAACAACAAGCGAAACAGAACTCAAAAAGACTGAAGATGGGATCAGAAATTTGAGTATTATTTATGTGATTCTGAGAGCAAGCGAATGGTGAAAACTATTGAATCGCATACGAGACTCAATCATCGTAAAGCGGAGCTAACATCAATAAGACATATGAATATTTTTGAAAATTACTGACGAGTGCGTGATACGATCATCAGGACGTATCAACTGTTGCCCGAGTGATTTGTTGAATCGCAATACTTGCGATATTTATCCCATATTCCGCACTTCGTTTCAGACTATCAAGAAGCAATCCAAGAATATACGCCTCATTCGGAATATCGTGATCGTAAAGTTCGCGATCTAACTGTGTAAGTTGCGTTGATAAATCCTGATGTTTGGTGACTGCAGTGTTTGCTGTTGAAATATCGCCATCAGTGAGGACAGCATCTGCAGCATCAGTGATTATACTTCGCGTTGCGTCACCGAGCGATGACAACGTTTCTGTATAGCTCTCAGGGATAGTAGCATCAGGTCTGAGAGTAAATCGAGCTATTTTCTCAGCGTGGTCTGCAATCCGTTCAAACTGCCGGGCAGTATAATAATATTCGAATAACTCATCTCGATCGAGTGCGAGCTTTTCGACTTCATATAAATCAGTCAATGATCGGCGGAAGTGACGTGTGATCATTCGAAAAAGCTTATCGGCCTCATCGTCACGATCGATCACGCGTTCGGCAAGTTTTCTATCATTGGCGATCACCGCTGAAATAGCGTCACGATGCATCGCAACTGTCACCAACCGCAATCGTCGCACACTTTTTTTAATATCAACATTCTGTGCATCAATTAAGTTGGTGAGTTTGATACGGTGTTCACTGACTTCAAGTAACTCAAATCCGGACAACTCTCGAAGTGTTTCCTCAACGATACGAGCTTGCTCATACCCATTGCCGGCGTTGTCGCGCAACGTGACAGTATCAAATCCGACAGCGTGTAATGCAAGAATCCGTTGTCGAAGGGCTGTTTCTGAAATTGTTGAGATATCAACTGTGACACCTCTGTCCGCACAAGAGCGATCAGCAGTTGCCTCGATCAGGAGTGACCCATCACCACTTGGGTGGAGTTCAAGTACGGACCCTGAACCGATACCATGTTCTTGCGCCCATTTTTTTGGGAGTGAGACTGTAAACGTAGTCCCGCCTGAGAGTTGCACCTTCCGTGTCTCCATACACTATAGACCCACAAGTGTGATTACATTATAGTTTATATGAGTGGACTTGTCTACTAATTAATGTTCAATAGATATATTCTCGTTATAAGGGACTATCTTTGACTATAGAGCATACTAAAGATAATGAGAATCTCAATATCAGTCATATAAGATGATATTGAGCAAAAATTGCGATATTAAAAGTTCAAGCGATTGCTACTCTGTATAAGATTTATGAGGTATATACATAGCTAATATTAGTATATACTACACTGTACAGTCTGTAGGTTATCTATTTCATTCGGTATTATCATTTAGCAATTATGTCTGATAGAACGTGGCGGCGACCACATGATACTGCCCGTCAAGGTCGTGATGCAACGCTCGCTCAAGTTATTGATACAATTGATCAGACGGCGCCACCCACAAAGACAGCACTTGCAGACCGAGTCGGTATCTCAGAACAGTATCTTTCGGAATTATTACAAGATCTCAAAACTGATGATATTGTTCGGAAAGCCTACGTCGTTGATAATAAATGCGTCTATGAGTCTGCAGACGTTGTATCACGGCTTCATGATCAGACAGCTTCAGAGACGACAACAACAAATTTCAATAAGACAAGTGACACACAAACAGAGGTTTCTGAATCTACTAAGCATGCTTCTGATAAGAGAATGCAGACAGATATTAATACATTATCAGCAACGCTCACCGATAGATCACAAGTAACCGAGAATGAAGCTAGTGTCTCTGTGTTAGATCTTTTAGAACGTCTTGATACAGTCACGACGACG
>KB659968.1_pt88 | contig 34463 bp, 38 predicted proteins | sample 558768 | NCBI scaffold set KB644980.1 | reverse complement strand
TAGCGCGTTGTGACCACGTGGGCGCCCTGTGTGGACTGGGGGCTCGTGGCCCGTGGGGCGATCGAGGGGGTTGTCTGCGTCCATCCGAACAGCTATGAGCAGTACGCCGGGAGCCTACTGGCGGTCGAAAGCGGCGTCGTCGCCAACGACACCGTCGCCGAGGACGGTCGGTATGCCGGAAGCCCGGATCGTGACATAGCGGCGACGCTTCGATCGGTCGTTGACGACGTGCTGACAACCGCAGAGTTGGACACAAGTAAAAATGATTTGTGATCGATAGAGATCCTACAACGCGCTTAGAAATGGTTTTATGCGACTGATCCGATACACCAGATATGCCGAGTCGTCGTGCGTTCATATGTGCGGTTGGTGGGATCGCTACGCTCGCGGGGTGTACCGGCGGCGACCGATCGACCAACGGCGAGCTCCCGAACGAAACAGCCGCAACGGCGACAGCGGACGACGAGCAGCTCGTCGACCCGAAACGCGGGCCGGCGGAGACAGTACGGCAGTTCTACCGTGCCCTTCTGGCCGAGAACGTTGACGCACTGAACGCGACGATCGTCCACCCCGAATCGCCGACCTATCCGGTGGAATCGAAGCACGTCCCACCAGCGGCGTTCACCGAATTTGAGGACGTACAGATCGCTAGCGTCAAGAGGGTCTCGGTGCAGGATCGGGTCGTCCAGCAGCTTGGAAACCCAACACGGTTGCGCGACTGGAAGGAGGCGATGGACGCCGATAGCGTACAGCACGTCCACACAACATTTTATATCAAAAAATCAGGCGAAGAGCAAGCCTACGAGGCCAATACGGTCGACTACACCGTCACGGACGGCGAGGGGTGGTACGTGCGCTACGATGCCACCAAATCGACCCACGGACAAGCAGGTTCCTGACCGGACGCGAAGGGTGATATTGGGACTTATACGCCCACCACGCCTACCGACAATCATGTATACTGGGCGTCGCCGACAGGAGGCATGGCGATGAACGCGCTCAATCCCCGGATTCGGGTTGTCTGGGTGGTTCGATCGCTGATCGGCGCGCTCATTCTCGGCGGTGCTGCCGGCGGCATCGCCGTCTACCGCTCGGTGTCGCTGACGATCCCGGCCGGCCTCACCGCGCTGTTTGTTGGCCTCGGCATCAGCCACGCTGTCTTGCGATATCGCAGCTGGCGGTACGTTGTTGGCGACGACGCGCTGTATCTCGAACGCGGCGTGCTCACACAGGTTCGCACCGAAGTTCCGCTCGTTCGCATTCAACACGTCGACTCCCGGCGGTCGGCCGTCGAGCGACTTGTCGGTCTCGCCAGCACCGTTGTCTACACCGCCGGCTCCCGCGGGGCCGACGTGACGATCCCGGGATTAACGCCGGATGACGCAAGCGACCTCCGGCAGCGACTCAAGGGGCTGGCCATCGACGCCGACGGGGAGGACGCGGTGTGAAGTTAGCCCCGCTGTCGGTGCCGTATCGCGCCCTTCGGAAAGCCGGTCGGTTGGCCATCTCGCTTGTGTTTCTCGGCTCTGTCGGCACCGAAATCGGGCTCGGTCGCACGCTGGTGCTCGCCGGGGTCGGTGGGGCCATCGCGTTAGCACTCGGCTACGAGTTTGCCTACTACCAGCGGTATCAGTACACGTTCACCGACGACACCTTCGATATCCGATCAGGGGTTCTCAGCCGTCGAGAGCGGGAGATCCCCTACGGCCGGATTCAGAACGTCGACATTAGCCGGAACATCGTCCAACGGCTGCTCGGGCTGTCGGCGATCAACCTCGAAACCGCCGGCGGCGGCTCAACGGAGGCAGCGATCAGATACGTGACCGCCGAGGCCGCGACAACGATCCAAAACGAGATCCGTAACCGAAAACGCGGGGTTGATCAACAGGGAGCAGTCAACAACGCCTCGAACAGTATCGACACAGCCACCGGCAACGACAGCTCAACAACCGAGAATAACAACAGCGAGTCAGCACCCACCGCGGCGGCCGGGAGTGCGGAACCCGACGAGGAACTGTTGTTTGAGATCTCACCGGGTGAGTTGGCGCTGGCAGGCGTGCTCTCCTTTGATCCCCGCGTTCCGGGGCTGTTGTTTGCGGTGTTTACCGGGTCGCTCCCGTTTGTCTCGCCGGTCGTTCCCGAGCCGGATGCCGTCGCAACCACAGGACTCGATCCGACGGTCGTGTTGTTCGCGATGGGCGTGGTGGTGCTTGTCGGGCTGGTCGTTCTCTCGTGGGTCGTCGGCGCGGTCTCAGCGGTCGTTAACTACTGGGGATTTCGGCTGACACGCTCGGAAACGGAGCTCCGGTATGAACGCGGCCTCTTGCAGCGATACAGCGGGACGATCCCCTTTGCAAAGATCCAAACGCTGACCATCACCGACAACCCCCTCAAGCGGCGGGCGGGGTATGCGACACTGGCGGTCGAAACCGCCGGCTACGCGCCGGGACAGGCCAGCCAGCGCGGTAGCGAGGCCGCCGTCCCGATCGCCAGCCACGATCGGGTCAATCGGTTAGCCGCCGAGATCGATGGCTGTGAGCAGGGCTCGTTCGATCACCCACCAAAGCGAATCCGGCGGCGGTATCTCGCACGGTATCTTATTGCCCTCGCAGGCGTGAGCGGGCTGCTGTATGTAGGGAGTGTGGTCATCAACGCAGCCGCCGGCATTCCGTGGTACCTCCCACTGGCCGGGGTCGTCATCGCACCGATCGCCGCCCACTACAAGTGGCTCCACCGAGGCTACCGGCTTGAAGCAGACCACTTCGTGACACGAAATGGCGTCTGGAACCGCGAAACAAAGCGGGTCGCCTACCACCGCCTCCAGACCGTTATCGACAGCCGAACCATCTTCCAACGCCGGTGGCGCGTCGCCACCGTCATCGCCGACACCGCAGGGTCGTTGTCGCTGCTTGGCAACGACGCCGCCGCTGTCGATATCGAAACCGACGATGCGATCGCCCTTCGGGACGACCTCCGGGATCGGCTGCAGGAATCGCTGGCCGAGCGGCGGCAAGGGCGGGCGGCTGGCTCGTCGACACAGAGCACAGATGAGCTGTCGGCGGGAGAGGAGGCCGAGTCAGTTGACAACGATGGTGAAACAGCGGCTGTCGACGATGAGGAGCTATCGACTGTCGACGATGAGGGGCCAACAGCTACCGATAAGAAAGAGCCAGCAGCGATCAACGATAATGAAACAGCAGCCGGCGATAACAGCGAGACACCACCAGCAGAAAACGGATCGACCGACGAGTAGTGGGGCTAAGGCGTCTACGTTCTGGCGTCGTCGATAACAGCACGGAACTCTCTGGCGGTGTCAGTTATCGTCTCGAAGTCGCCGCGGGCGGCTGCGTCGTAGTCGACAAGCGCGCCGCCGGCACCGACACACTCGGCGCCCGCTTCGATGTAGTCGCCGGCGTTGTCGGGGCTGACGCCGCCGGTCGGCATCAACGGGATCTGGTCGAGCGGCCCTTTGATCGCGCCGAGGTGGCCTGGGCCGAGCGAGGAGGCCGGAAACACCTTCAGCAGATCCGCGCCGGCTTCGTAGCCGGTGATCGCCTCGGTCGGCGTCATGATCCCCGGCGCGACAAGGGTTCCATAGCGGTTGCAGGTGTCGATCACGTCCTCGTGGAGGCTAGGGCTAACGACGAAATCCGCACCACTGAGCATGACTGTCCGGGCGGTTTCGCTGTCAAGGACAGTGCCGACGCCGATTGCGATCTCCTCGTCGCCGAAGGAGCCATCAAGTTCCTCAACCATCTCAGCGATTCCCGGCGTGTCGGCGGTGAGTTCGATCCCGCGGACGCCGCCGGCGACGAGAGCGTTGGTGATCTCGATGAGTGTCGTGGCATCAACCCCGCGGAGGACGGCGACAACACCGCTGTCCCGTAGCTGTTGGAACACATCGTGTTTGGTGTGCATGAGCGATATAGCAGCCGCCACCGTAGTAAAGCCCGGGTTCGCGGCGATAGAAGCCGATCGGGTGGGCAACAGAAGTCTTGTTTCGGTCAGACAGTGGACTGTATCGGTTCGATAGCTGTTACCCTGGCGGCGAAACAGCCGAGAGGGTATTAAACAACCGTCGTGAACCGCCGTCTTCCCGCAACAATCGTGTAAGAAGGCGTTAAATTGATTACCATTGCTTCGAGTTGACAACCTGTATGAACAGTGGAGTCGGCAGAGTGGGGGCCGCCAGCGACGGACGTGACAGCCAGCTAAGCAACGCGACCGGATGGAGCAAGAAGCGATGATGAAGAAACCGACCGACTCAGCCTCGTTCAGTGAGACCGAATCGGCAATTCTTGAAGCCGCACTGCGGAACCCCTCGGCGACAAACGCCGAGATCGCCGAACAAACCGACATGCGGGTCGCCCTTGTCCGGGATATACGCGATAAGTACGAAGATGAGGTCGAACTGCCGGAGGATGCCGAAGAGGCCGACGATGACATCGACCTCGATCTTGACGCCGACGACCTCAGCGACACACAGCTTGCGGTTTTGGAGGCCGCGGCGCGTGATCCGGGGGCGACAAACGCCGAGGTCGCCGCCGAAACCGACATGCGGGTCGCACTTGTTCGAGATATCCGCGACGAGTACGAAGACCAGGTAGATATAGGGGTTACACCGGATACCGACGACGATGAGGACGACACGGTCGACGATGAGGTCGAACTCAGCGAGCAACAACAGGCAATCCTTGATCTCATTGCTGCGAACCCAGAGCTGACAAACGCCGAGGTCGCCGAGCAGACCGGCGCGCGCGTGACACTGGTTCGGGACACCCGATCCGAGCACGCCGACGGCAGCTTTGCGGCTAGCGGTGAGCCCGTAGACGACGGCGACGACACAGACGCCGACAGCGACGCTACCGGATCGGGCGGCGATCTCCACGAGCAGATCCAAGCGGTTGCCGCCGACAACCCCGAGATGACCTACGGTGAGATCGCCGAAGAGGTCGGCGCGCGCGTCCCACTTGTTCGGGATACGCTTAGCGAGTATGAGTACAGCAGCGGCGGCGGGATCGAAACCGCCGACGACGGGGAGTTGCCGCCCGGCGTCGACGCCAGCATGCTCACCGACACCGAGCAGGCGATCCTCGAACTCGCCCAAGAGGATTCCGAGCTCACAAACGCCGAGATCGCCGCCCAAACCGGCACCCACGTGGCGATCGTTCGGGATACCCGCACCGAACACGAGCCCGGGAAGTCGGCCGACTACGGCGGCGAGGGTACCATCGAGGACGAGGGCGACGATGATGATGCGGCCGGCACAGTGAGTGCGACAACAGACGATGACCGAGAGTGGAACCCCGGCGAGCCGAGCGACCTCCAGACAGAAATCCTCCGGCTTGCCCTGGAGAACCCGGAACTAACAAACGCCGAGATCGCCGCCGAAACCGGTGCGGGAATCCCGGTCGTCAGAGACACCCGCGGCGATTACGACGAGCTCACGTTGGCGGATCTTGACACCGACACCGAAGAAACGACTGAGTTGTCGGTCGATGCCGGCCCCGGTGAGCCAACGGCTGTCCAGGAATCGATCCTGTCGGCAGCCGCGGACAGCCCGGAGGCGACAAACGCAGAGATCGCCGATGACCTCGGGGTACGAGTCACCCTTGTTCGGGATACCCGGCGAATCTACGATGTCGACGACGCAGGCGATACCGATACCACGAGTGCTGCCGACGAGGAATCCACGAGCGACACCGACACCGCAAGTGCTGCCGATGAGGGGTCCACAAGCGACACAGCCGACGAGACAGCCGCCGAGTCCCCGGACGGCGTCTCGATGGGGCGGCTCGTCGCACTGGCGATCCTAGTTGTGTTGATCGTTGTCGTCCTGCTCAGTTTCAACTGACGAGGGTCGCAGCGTTTTCTGTATTCGTTCAGCGCGACGACAGCGGGCGACAATGTCGTGTTGGTATCAATCAGTTCGGATCACCACCGGTTGCTCCAAGTCGATATCAGTCAGTCCGTGGGATCGCGTACGCACCAGCGGCAAAGAAGCCAACAGCGAGAACGATGACAACCCCCAGTTTGACGCCATAGGGGTCGGTGATCGCCGGCTCGTAGGTCAGCACGCGAACACCACGGGCGAAGTACGTCAACGGCGAAAGCTCAACAAGCGGGGCAAACCACCCCGGCAGCAGTTCAAGCGGTACGAATGTATCCGACAGAAAGAGCAGCGGAAAGGCAATGGTGTTGCTGGCGGCGATCACCCCATCCTGTGTCGAGGAGAGTCGGCCGAGGATCGCGCCGAACCCGCAAAATAGGATAACCGCAAACACAATGAACGGAACCAACAACCCGAGACGCGCGGTGGGGGGTACGACCGCGCCGGTCAGTGCGACAACCAGCCCGAGGATCAACAGGCTGGCGAGCCCGATAATAGCGATGTTGACGAGCGTGTGCGCAACGAGCCACTCGGCGCGACCCACAGGGGTCGTTGCCAGCTTTTCGAACCGGTTGTCGTCGCGATGGCGGGCGATCTCACTACCGACACGCGACAGGGGTGTGAACAATACAACGGTCGCCAGATAGCCGGGGATGTAGTAGGCCGCCGGCTCGGCAAACAGACCGCCACCCGTTGGCTGGGTGCGGACAAGTGCGCCGAAGATCACAACCAGCAGGACAGGAAAAAAGAACGTAAAGAAGACCGCTGTCCGCCGGCGAAGAAAGGAGTGCCAGGCGGCGGTCGCCTCCGCCCGAATCCGGCGTAGACGACTCATCTGGCTCCCTCCCCCGAGTTTGCGGCCGGTGTCGCCGCGTCGGTGGCCGTCGCTTCGGCCGACACGGTAGCGGTATCGAGCCCACCACTCTCGGCGAACTGTTCGCCGGTGAGTTGGAGGTAAACATCCTCCAGACTGGGTTCACTCCAGGTTAGCGAACCGTACTCAATGCCGGCGGTTGACAACGCCGCGACCGCATCGCCGATCTCGACCGGTGAGACAGCGGTGACAACGACCGTAGTCGTCTCGGCGGTTGCATCGAAGCCGGCCTCACCGAGGGCATCGGCCGCGGCGGCTGGCTGGTCGGTATCGATGACCAGCCGGCGTGTGCCGCCGTGGGACTCGATCAGCTCTGTTGGCGTGCCAACCGCGACCAGTTGGCCATCCTGCAGAAGGCCAACTCTATCGGCAAGCCGCTGTATCTCCGTCATCGAGTGGCTCGTGAGGACAATCGTGGTGCCGCCGTCGGCCAGCTCCTCCAGCAGCGACCACAGCGACTGGCGACCGGCGGGATCGATGCCGGTTGTTGGCTCATCGAGAAAAAGGAGGTCGGGATCGTTGACCAGCGCGATCCCAACACAGACCCGCCGTTGTTGCCCACCCGACAGCGTCTCATACCAGCTGTCGGCCTTATTTTCCATCCCAACGGCCGCAAGCACCTCGTCGGTCTCGCGGGCCGTCCCGTAGAGGCCGCCGTAGTAGTCGATGAGTTCACGCGCGGTCAGCCGGGCTGGCGGTGAAAACGACTGCGGGAGTAACCCGATCCGGTCGGCATCGACAGCAGTTGGGGTGTCGTCGTGGACGGTGATCTCGCCATCAACCGGTGTCGTCCCGGTGAGCGCGCGGACGAGCGTCGTTTTACCTGCCCCATTGGGGCCGATCAGGCCAAAAACCTCGCCGTCGGCCACAGAGAGGTCGATCCTATCAAGGGCAACCGTCTCGCCGTAGCGCTTGCTGACGCCGGCGGCGACAACAGCCTCGTTCATATTCGTACTCAGAAGGGGTTTCGGCGTAAGCATTCCGTTTCGGCGTGTAGATGTGGTCGAGTCACCAACGCGTGATCAAGAGCGATGATTGAGCCAAACAGCTAATACGGAGGAGATATAATGTACATATATGCCTAGGGGGCTATGGGGGGGCAGTAGCAACACCTGTCGATGCGACAGGGGCTATCTGTCGATGACCGCGGTCGTAATGATGTTCGTCATCTGTGTAGCGATCAGTCTCACAACCGGGATGGCCGTCTTTCTGTAAGAAGTAATCCAACAGAAAGGCCATCTCTTGGAGACGATCGCAGTAGTGTAGAGACATTTCTGTAGTGGCTAACACCACCACACAGTGTTGACCATTGACAACTCGGCGCGACGTGAACACGCGTCTCGGAGCTGTGTCTCAGTTCCTGACGGTTCAGCCGCCGGACAAACGGCATGTTGGTAACTAAAGAGGACGGCGCCCACGAGCTAATGTCCTTGCCGATCACGGCGGCACCGTCATTCGCGGTGGGAACATCTACGGCGATCCCAACAGCACCAGCGAGTCCTACATCGGCTCGTGGCTTGAAACCCGCGACCGCGGGAAGTACACCTAGAGGGCTATCTCTCGGTGGGGGCCGATCAGGACCTCGTTGTCTATCCGTACCCACCTGGCCGGCAGCATTCTCACCGGCAAACATGAACGCGCCGATCCTGACAATCTGAAATCGGTGCGCGCCTCGGATTACTTCCGAGAGAGCTATTAGGATCGCTCAGCCGGGCTATCGATCGATCGCGTGAGAGCGAACGCGACGAACGATCTCATCGACATCGAAGCCATCCGCGGCAACATCGAAAACGGTCTCGTCGGCAACGCGAACAACAAAGATCCCATTGTCGCCGGTCACAAGCGACACCCGACGGAGATCGGTGCCGAACTGCCGGAGAAGTGCTTCTTCGACGCTGAGTGCGCGATCGAGAAAGCCACAGGAAACACAGTATTCGATTTCAACGGCGGTCATAGCTTCAGAAGGGACAGCAGTGATAAAAACGGCTGGGCGTGATCGGCAACACTACCGAATCGATCACGCGCTTTCGTGGATGCCGCGGAAGGCATCCCGCAGCTCGTCGTCGGGGAACTGTTCGAGGATCTCGTTCATCTCGACTTCCAGTTCGTCAATCCGGGATGCAAGATCGTCAAACCGCTCGTCATCGATCTCTGTCGGCGAGAACTCCGCGGTCAGAGTCGCGTACTTTTTACGAGTCTCATAGTATTCGGAGACCAGATGCTCGTAGTCATCGATAAGGAACGCCTGTTCAACCGCGGTCAACAGCTCCTCCTTGGAGACAGGTTTGGTGAGATAGCCCGCCAGCGGCATCTCGATAATGTCGAGATCGGGGTCGACGGCGGTTACCATGATCACCTGACAGTCGGATTCCCAGTCATCGATATGTTCGAGCAACTCATCGCCTGACATCCCCGGCATTCGGCGGTCGAGCAAGACGAGATCGATATCCGAGGTAAGTTCGACCAACGCCTCGCCGCCGGTAAACGCCACCCGCGCCTCGTAGTCGTCCTGCAGGTGATGGGCGTGCAGTGCGGCGAGGGATTGTTCGTCCTCAACGATGAGGATCGTTCGCTCACGCTCGGAGTCCATTACCGGTGATTCAACACCACACATGAAAACTATTTCGCACATGGAACGTGGGCTGCCGGGAGATCAGCCGGTGCAAGCCCGATACCGACACCGTCAGTGACAGAGCAACGACGATCACGCCGGTCGGTGTCGGCGCAGCCACGGCACCACGGTCGGCCGCCAGTAAAGCAGCCCTGCGGTCAGCAGGAACACCGCTGTCGACAGCCCGTACGAGACCTGTAACGCCGAGGTGACAAGCAGCGACCCACCGCCGGTGATCGCCGCCGCCACCGAGGCGAGGATCGGCCACGAACAGGAGACACAGGAAAACAGCCCGATCAGCCCGGCGGCCGCCGAGCCGGCGGCGTCGATCACGGTTACATAGACCAGATACGCCAAGGCGGCGTAGCCGATCAGATAGTTTGGCATTAGCGTTACCGTCACCCACCGCCCGCTGTACAACAGAGCCGGCCCATACCCCGGCGGCAACGGCGCGATCCGGAGGCCGGTTGCGGCCTCGCCAATCCCGACAGTGACGAGCCCGCCGGCGACGGCCAACAACGCGAAGTAGCCGCCGCCGATCGCTAGCGCGCGCCGCCGAGCTTGGTCAGCCGCCTCCGCTGTCGGGCGGCTGTTGACGACGACCCATACGCTCACGTTGATCCAGAGGGCGGCGTATGCGACAAGGCGAAGCGACGAGGCGGTTGCCGTGGTCAGTGCCACATAGAGAACGCCAGCCAGCAGTTGGCTGTTGACAAAGAGTGCCCAATAGAGCCGTCGACCGGTTGGCACAGGGATCGAGAGCCCGCCGGTCGCCTCGGCCATCGGTTACAACACCAGACCCTCGACGACGATAGCCAACAAAATGGTGCCGAGATAGGCGTTTGAGGCGTGGAACGACCGGAACGCAGCCCCCTCAGTCTGCTCGTAATGCAGGCGGATGACAAACCAGAGGAACACCGCCCCGAGGCCGACGGCCGTCACCACGTAGAGCCAGCCAAGCGTGTCGGTTGCGGCCAAACCAGCACCGGTCACCAGCGTTGCTCCGAAATACCACAGGATGTGCCGGCGGGTCGCCGTCTCGCCGTAGACGACCGGCAGCATCGGGAAGCCGCCGCGCTCGTAGTCGTCTTTGTAGGCTAGAGCGAGACTGTAGAAGTGTGCCGGCGTCCACCAGAAGATGAACGCCGCAAGCAACAGCCCACCGACCCCGATCGAGCCGGTGACCGCCGCCCAGCCGATCAACGCTGGCAGCGCGCCAGCGGCACCACCGAGCACCGTGTTTTGTACCGTATTCGGCTTGAGGATCAGTGTGTAGATCACGCTGTAAAACAGAATCGCAACGACACCGAGGGCGGCCGTCAGCAGGTTGACCGTCGCAAACAGGCCAACCGAGAGCGCGGTCAACAGCAGCCCGAAGGCGACAGCGTTTCGTAGCGGTACCAGATCTGTCGCCAGCGGGCGATCGCTGGTGCGGGCCATCCGGCGATCTACGTCGCGTTCGAGGATATGATTGAACGTGCCCGAGGCCCCGATCGACAGCGCGCCGCCACCCAGGGTTGCTCCGACCGTGTATGGTGTCACGCCGGGGCCACCGGCAAGAGCCATCGCCGCCGCCGCGACCAGACAGAGCAGCCACATCAGCCGCGGTTTCATCAGCCGGAAGTACGCAAACAGCGTCGCCTTTGTTCGTTCGACCGGGTCGGTCGGCACCGGCGGTCGGCTGTCGGGATCAAGCGGCTCGGCGGGTTCGGGCGGCCCGCTCGGCACATCGTCGGGGTCGCCGGTTTCGGCCTCCAGCCACCACGTCAGAGCAGCCAACAGGCTCCCGAAGATCGTCACGCCGGCCAGCAGATGGATCGCTGAGGTTTGGTCTGTGCCGCCGGTTGTCGCCACGAACGCCCCAAGGCCGGCCTGGGCAGGGTAAACAAACAGGGCGACGGCGACCGCAAGCTGAACCCGACGGCGGGTGCTAGCTCGCACCACCGCAACCGATGAGGCAATGACGCCGACGCCAACGACGATGGCGACAAGCCGGTGGCCAAAGGCGATCCAGCCGTTGGCGGTCGTCGGCAGCGACCAGCCGTTTCCACAGGCTGGCCAGGCGGTGCAGGCTGCGGCAGCATCTGTCAGCGCCGTCGCCACGCCAACGACGAGCAGGAGGTAGACACCCATCGTCGTTGCCGCCAAGAGGAGCGGAAGCCGATCCGGGAGTCGAACGCTGAAACTCACTGCAGGACGGTTAGGTGTCGACGTATATATGCGTCCGGATTTTGTCAGCTTAACGGTGAGTGCGGTCGCCGGAAACGGATGGCGGTTCACCGAAACAGACCGTCGATCTCCGGGGGCAGTGCGGTCGGCAACGTCCAGAGTCAGCAAGTATTTACACACCCCAGCACAATCAGAAACAACAATGAATGCGAGCCGCCTCGCGGCGATCTCGACTGTCGCAGCAGTGTTGGTGACACTGCTCGCCGACCCGGTCGCCGCCCAATCGACCTCGGCGGAGTTGATCTATGGGCTCAATGAGCAACTCCTGATCGTTGCGATCCCGATCACGCTGTTAGTCGAAGGGATTCTGCTGTATGCCGTTATCAAGTTCAAGGGCAATGATGAGCCACAGCCGACAAAGGAAAACCGCCGGCTTGAGATCACCTGGACGGTTGCAACGGCAGTCATCCTGCTGTTTGTCGGGGTCGCCTCCTACGGCGTGATGGCCGACGAAACCGTCGAGTTCACCGGCGGCGAGGATGAGGTCGCCCCCGACGAAAACGACGTGCTGGTTCAGGCACAAGCATACCAGTGGGGCTGGGATATGAGCTACCCCGACGAGAATGTGACCGCCAACATGGCAGATAACGGGCCAACAGTCGTCGTCCCGGCCGAACAAGAGGTCTACGTCAACGTAAGCTCGCGGGACGTTATCCATGGCTTCCACGTTCCGGAGTTGGGGATGAAATCCGACGCTATTCCGGATCAGACGAACTATATAAAGATGAATGCCAGCGAAACCGGCACATATCAGGGCTACTGTTCGGAGTACTGTGGAGTTGCTCACTCACAGATGTACTTTAGCATCAAAGTCGTCGATCAGAACGAGTACAACGAGTGGCTCAGCGAGCAGCGCGGCAGCTAACTATATTGCTGTCGGAGTTCGTCGACCACGTTGTACGCGACTGAAACATACTCTTGTATCCGATCCAGATTCCGACCGCACACTCGTTGTCGGTCTTAGGTTGTGTCTTGCGATGAAAGGGTACCCTTTGTGGCAAACAGATAGCCTCCGGCGACTCTGGCGGAATTGTCGTACTCCGTCTCGACAGTGATATTCTGGCCTCGGTGCCGACCGCTCGCCCAACAGAATTGTTCGACGGGGACAGGCTTCACGAGACTAGCGTTGGCGTCGACGACACCGATTGCCACGAGATAAGGAATCGTGTGTTCCGGCTTGGCGGCGGGCAGCTTCCCGTTGGGTTTTAGCAGCGTTTGATCTTCATATCTTCGCCGTGCCGGGTGAGCCGGTGTTAGACTAGCATCTCTTCTTCGGCTTCCAACAGCTCGTGGTACCGGTTGCGGATCGTGACCTCGGAGATGTCGGCGACCTCCGAGACGGCCGCCTGCGTCGTCTTTTCGTTTGTCAGGAGCGCGGCCGCATACACCGCGGCGGCAGCCAGCCCAACCGGCGATTTTCCGCTGTGGACGCCCTGCTCTTTGGCGTTTTTCAGCAGCTGTTTTGCGCGCATCTCAGACTCCTCGGAGAGATCCAGCGAGGAGGCAAACCGCGGGACATACTGCTCGGGGTCGGCGGGTCGTACCTCAAGTGAGAGCTCTCGAACCACATAACGGTAAGTGCGGGCGATCTCGCTTTTTTCGACTCTTGACACGTCAGCGATCTCATCAAGGCTCCGGGGGACGCCGGCCATCCGGGCAGCGGCGTACACACAGGACGTCGAGACACCCTCGATGGAGCGACCAGGGAGGAGATCCTCGTCAAGCGCGCGGCGGTAGATAACAGAGGCCGTCTCCCGAACGTTGTCAGGGAGGCCGACCGCGCTGGCCATCCGATCGATCTCGCCGAGAGCCTGTTTGAGGTTTCGCTCCTTGCTATCGCGGGTGCGGAACCGTTCGTTCCACTTGCGGAGTCGCTGCATCTTCTGCCGTTGGCGCGCGCCCAGTGAGCGGCCGTAGGCGTCCTTGTTCCGCCAGTCGATGTTTGTCGACAGCCCCTTGTCGTGCATTGTGTTCGTCGTCGGCGCGCCGACACGCGACTTCTGGTCTTTTTCGGCACTGTCGAAGGCCCGCCACTCGGGGCCGCGGTCAACCGAGTCCTCGGTGATTACGAGCCCGCAGTCGTCGCAGACGGTTTCGCCGTGCTCGTCGTCAGTAATGACGTTGCCGCTACATTCGGGACACTGCAGGCCGGCGTGTTCATCCTCGGTTTCGGTTGTCGACTCGGTGTTACGCTGCCGCTCTCTGGAGGGCGATCGGTCGGTCGTTTTGGTAAAGGTTTGATCACTCATTGTCAAATGGCCCCCTACGAGACAACGAACGGGGGAGCTATCGTCTCTTACACAACGACAGACCGATACTTAAGCAGTGTGGTGTTGTTTGATTACAGCACCGCTACCGGCCGAATTTGCGTGAATAACCCTGATGGTTTAGTATCAAAAAGACAATACAAATCCGTCAGACCGGAGACCACGGCAAAGCGAGAGTGTTTTGATAGCCTCTCACACAACAACCGTATGGAGCAGCCGCAGATCCTCTCGTTGGCTCCGAGTGCGACGGCTACGCTTACTGCGCTCGGGCTTGCCGACCGCGTTGTCGGCGTTACCGCCCACTGTGAGCTCGATCGGCCGACCGTCGGCGGCTGGCTAAACCCCGACTACGAGACAGTCGCCGACCTCAATCCGGATCTTGTCTGTACCAGCGACGGCCTCCAGCGGGAGATTCACGATGAACTGACCGACCGCGGCTACCGCGTCCACCACGACGAGCCAAGCCGGCTTGAGGAGGTGCTAAAAGGGTTCAGATCGCTGGCCGCGGCGGCCGGCAACCCCGACGCTGGCGAGCAACTGGTCGCCGAAAGTCGCCGGCGACTCGACGCTGTCGCCGAGAAAGTTGGGAGTGACGACAGCCCGGTCGTCTACTGCGAGGAGTGGTCGGAGCCGCCGATGGCCGCCGGCAACTGGGTACCAGATGCGGTTGAGGCCGCAGGCGGTCGGTATCCCTTTGTCGATCCTGGTGATCGCTCACAGGAGGTCGACGAGGAGACCGTTGTCGACGCCGACCCTGATCATGCTGTGTTGCATATCTGTGGTACCGGTGATCAGGTGTCGGCCGACCGATTCAGCGAACGCGGGTGGTCGTTGAATGGTGAGGTGCACGTCGTCGACGACTCCTTACTGAATCAGCCGAGCCCGCGGCTTATCGATGGGATTGAGTTGCTCGCCGAGCGGTTGTATCCCGAGCGATTCTAACTCAGTAAACAGATTGGAACCTTTCACCACAACACCGCGCTCGTCATCCATCGGTTACTCCCCATGGTAATAGTCGTCTGTCATCGGATCTGAACTCACCCCCCAATTTGTACCAACTAAGAGGCGAGCCGGTTGTCCTCAACGATCACCCAGCATCGGCTTCGATGCCGGGCGAGCCCGCGATCGTCCAGCCGCGATAGCATCGCTCCGACACTACCGCGTTTGGTTCCCGTTTCTTCGTGAATCTCCGTCTGCGTAACCGCCTGCTCGCTGTTGGCGGTGAGAAACCGACGCACCCGATACGGTTGGATGCCAACTTTGTGTCGAGGAGGTTCGATGCTCTTCGTCAGGCTCGTCGACACTGACCGGTGTGTGTCAGTACGGTATAAAAACAGCCAGCGACCGGATCGCGTTACTCGGTTTCTTGCTCGGTTACGAGCTCTTCCTCATCTGGCTCATCGATATCAGGCTCCGGAATGTCGGGCTCACCGACATCGGCTTCGCTGCCGGCGATATCGGCTTCACCGGCCTTGATCTGTTCGGCCTCCTGTTCAAGCTGTTCGATATCCATCTCGGCGGCCTGATCGATCTCGCCTAAGATTTCGTCGATATCGTCAAGACCGAGCATCTTGCGCGTCTCGTCGTCGAACTCCTTGCCTTCGAGGCCCTCGCTCTCTTGAACATCGCTGCCGGTGAGCTGTTTGCCGTACCGTCCAACGAGCGAGGTGAGTTCCTGTGGCAGGATGAACGTCGAGGATTCGCCTTGACCGATGCGTTCGAGACTTTCCATCCCGCGTTCGATGATCGCGCGTTCACCCATCGCCTCGGCGGATTTCGCGCGAAGGACAGTCGAGATCGCATCACCCTGTGCTTCGAGGATCTGACTTTGCTTCTCACCCTGTGCGCGGATGATGTCGCTCTGTTTGTCACCCTCGGCGGTTTCGACGGCACTGCGGCGTTCACCCTGGGCTTCGAGGATCATCGCACGGCGGCGACGCTCGGCGGACGTCTGTTGCTCCATCGCTGTTGGACATCTTTGAGGGATTAACCTCTCGCACCTCGACACTCTCGACGCGAATCCCCCACTCGTCGGTGGGCTCATCAAGTTCGCGGCGGATCTTCGAGTTGATCTCTTGGCGTTTGTTCAGCGTATCGTCAAGCTCCATATCGCCTAACACAGCCCGCAACGTTGTCTGGGCGAGATTGGAGACCGCTTTTTTGTAGTTGTCAACTTCGAGGAACGCCTTCTTTGCGTCCATTACCTTGATGTAGACGACTGCGTCGGCGGTGACCGGGGAGTTGTCACGGGTGATCGCCTCCTGGCGCGGTACATCGAGCGTTTGTGTTCGCATGTCGAAGGCGTAGGTGCGGGAGACAAACGGCGGGATGATATTGAATCCCGGTTCAAGCAGCTTGCGGAACTCGCCGAAGACGGTGAGTGCTTCCTTCTCGTAGGCGTCGACGATCTCGACAGTCTGCCAGATCGTCACGGCAACCACGGTCAGAAACAACAGTCCAACCGCAAGTGTTGTCAACCCCAACTGGAGGACAAGCGGATCCATGACATTATGTTGGTATGAGACACCAATAAGGGTTGGCTTCGTGGCCCTCTTCGGGTTGCCGACTACTGTTCGTACTCGACATCGCGGTCGGTGTCAACAGGGTCGACATCAGGATGTTCGGCGGCAAACTCGGCGGCCGCCGACTCGTCTTGGGGCTCCTCCCGCCCGGCCGCCAACTGCCGGTCGATGTCGTCCTCGATGGTTCCCATGGATTCAACGGTAACGACATTTCCGCCGCCGGGATCGATCACCATCACGTCGGTTCCTTCAGGGATCTCACCGTCCATCGACCGCGCTGAGTAAAAGGGGCTAAAGCCACCGCCCTGCAGTTTCACCTCGCCGCCGGCCGGCGTGACCCGCTCTGTGACCCGGCCGGTCATCCCTTGGAGGCTGTCGGAGTCACTTGTCTGTGCTTGGCCTTTCCCGCCGTAGATATCAAACTCGTGGTAGACATAGAAGGCGAGGATCCCGAACAGGAGCACAAACAAACCAAGCGCGAAGGGGCCAAGAAACGGGAACAACAGGCCGACCAGCCCGGCTCCGAGCAGCCCGATCCCGACAACGACAAAGTTCGCACCCGGAGCAAGGGCTTCCGCAAGCGAGAGCAACAGCCCGGCGGTCACCAACAGCAACGGTACCGCCTCCGGGCTAATGAACTCCGTGAGCAGGACGACCATACCTGTTGTACGTGTGCAACGGATTTAACCCTTGGAACACGGCAGGGAGACACCACCGCGAACTGCGCGGTTACAGTCCGGTCACGACAACGCCGACGGTCAGCAGCACTCCAAGAGCGACAAAGGTGGCATGCTCCAGTGAGATCGACTCAGGCTCGATCATCGTTTCTTCGTCAACCGTATCGGCTGGCTCGGAACCAACATCCTCAACGCTGTACCGCCACTCGCCATCGCCCGTCGCATCGACATCGCTGTCGGCAGAATCGACCATATCGGAATGTTGGGGGCGCGAATAATAAGCCCTCGTCTCAGGTGGGTCACGAGCATGTGCGGTGCGAGGAGATCAGCTCAGCAACGCCAGAGAGGTTAGTGCGAGGAGATCACCCCCTGACACCGGGAAGGTCAGCGTGGCGTTGACTGGAGTACGTCGCCGTCAAAGACGATTCCGCGTTCGGCATCGATGCTGATCGTCGCGCCGTCATCGATCGATTCTGGGACGACCGCATCGCTGATCATTGGGAACCCGACCTCCCGAGCAACAACAGCGGGGTAACCGGTGAGCCCGTCGCGGCCATCAATGATCCCACCGATCCGTTCAACATCGCCGGTGAACTCGCCGTCGAAATCAGCCGCAAGCGCGAGGATCGCCCCATCCGGAGCCGACGAGAGGTCGCCGTCGGTCAGCCGAACCAGCGGCCCCGAAGCCCGGCCACCGGTGATTGATTTGCCGCTGGCGATCTTCTCGGCGGCGATGTGGACTTTCAGCATGTTGGTCGTGTTGGCCCCTTCGACCTCGGAAAACAGCCCCGAAATGGCAACGACTGTCTCCCCGCTTTGGGCCGCCCCGGCGTCGATCGCCGCCTGAACGCTACTTTCGAGGATCGTGCCGGCGGTATCCTCATACTCGTGGTACTGCGGTGTTACACCCCACACCAAGGCGAGTTGGCGACGTACCCGGTCGTTTGGGGTGGTGGCAACAACGGGCACCGGCGGGCGGAATTTGGCGGTCTTGCGGGCGGTGTAGCCGGATTCGCTGGCGGCGACGATCGCCGACGCGCCGATATCACGGGCGAGATACCGCGCCGATCGCGCCAGCGGCTCCGTCCGAGAGCGATCGCTGGCAGCTGGCACGCGCTGTTCAACGGTTTCGGCGTACTCATCTGTCGACTCAACCCGGGAGACGATATCCGACATCATCTCCACGACGCGCACCGGGTCATCACCGACGGCGGTCTCCCCGGAGAGCATGACTGCGTCGGTGCCATCAAGCACCGCGTTGGCAACGTCGGAGGCTTCCGCCCGGGTCGGCCGGCGGGTCTTGATCATCGAATCCAACATCTCCGTGGCGGTGATCACGGGAACGCCGGCGTCGACACATTTGTTGATAATACGCTTCTGGATGATCGGCACATTCTCCAGTGGACACTCGACACCGAGATCGCCGCGGGCGACCATGATGCCGTCGGCGGCGTTGATGATCGAATCGAGATTGTCGACCGCGCCGGCGCGCTCGATCTTGGCGACAACGGGGATCTCCGCGCCGTACTCCTCGATCCTGTCAGCGATCGCGTACACGTCCTCGCCGTCACGGACGAAGCTGGCGGCGACAAAATCGGCCTGTTTTTCGGCGGCCAGTTTGATCTCCTGTTCATCACCAGGGGTGATCAGGTCGATATCGAGGTCGACGCCGGGGACGTTGACCCCCTTACGGCTTTGGAGGTCACCCCCAGAGTCGATGGTGGCGGTAACCGCCTCGCCGTCAACGGCGGTGACAGTCGCTTCGATCCGGCCATCATCAAGCAGAATCCGGTCGCCCGGTTCGGCCGCGCCGATCGAGACCGATAGCCCAACCCGGTCGGTGGTTGCGGTGTCGCCCGGTTCGAAAACGACCTCTGAGCCCGTCTCAAGGGAAACGTGACCGTCGATCTCGGCGGTGCGAACCTCTGGGCCCTTGAGATCCATCATTAGCGCGAGCGAGCGATCGCCCTCGGCGTCAATCGCTCGCACCCGATCGATGACTGTCGCGCGGTGATCTGTCGTTCCGTGACTCGCGTTGAGCCGCGCGACTGACATCCCGGCTTCGGTCAGCCCGCGGATCATCTCCGTGTCGCTGGAGGCTGGCCCGAGCGTACAGACGATTTTCGCGTTTCTCATGGTTCGGGGTAGGTCAGGTGGCTTAAAAAAGCCCAACGATACGCCGGTTGAGCCCGTCGGTCGGCGGTGGTTTCCCTCAGGCAGCCTCAGCCGGCGAGCGATTCATCGACAGCGTCAGCGAGCTCGGCGGTCAACTCCTCGGCCTCGAAGGGTTTGGTGACGTAGCCGTCCGCACCAGCCTTTGCGGCCTCTCGCATCTTCTCCTTTTGAGAGACGCTCGTGACCATCACAACTGTCGTCTCCGGCGATCGCTCCTTGATCGCAGACAACGCCTCGATCCCGTTGAGCTTCGGCATCATGATATCCATCGTCAACAGATCCGGCTGGGTCTCGGCGAACATCTTGATCGCCTCCCGGCCGTTTTCGGCGGTGCCAACGATCTCAACGTGGTCGTCGATCGTTTCGGAGACCACCGTTCGCTGGAAGGCGGAGTCGTCGACAACAACTGCACTGGGTGGCATACACCTATTAGGAATTAATAACTCATAATGGTTGGTGCCGGCTTCGGTAGCTCGTGGTCAACCGAGTTGTGATTTACATCTCTGAGAGGATCGACGCCACCTGTCGATCCCAGCTCAAAAACGGGTAGCTTCAAGCATCTCCCGCCGCCACCAGCAGATAGATGAAGCTGTTCGCCTCGCGGGCGGATCGATGGCGCACGCTCCTGCTTGTGGGTATCGTCGTCGCCGCGTTTGTCGGCCTCTATCTCGGGGTTCGTCGGTACGCCCCGTTTGTATTCAACGCCCAGGCCCTCCGGACGTGGATCGCAGGGTTCGGTGTCTTTGCCCCGTTAGTGTTCATCATCTTGCAGGCTACCCAGGTCGTCGTCGCACCGATCCCCGGACAGGTAGTTGCCCTTGTTGCCGGCTATCTTTTTGGCCCCGTTTACGGCACTATCTACAGCCTGACGGGCGTGCTCATCGGCAGTGCGGTCGCGTTTACCCTCGCCAAGCGGTACGGTCGATCGTTCGTCGAGCGCGTGATCGCCGACAGTGTGATCGACCGCTTTGACGCCTTTGTCGAGCGTGTCGGCGCACCGGGACTGTTTGCCTTTGTCATCATTCCTGGGCTGCCAGACGACGCGATCTGTTTTTTGAGTGGGTTGACGACGTGGCGGCTCCGCACCTTTCTGCTAATCATCGCTGTTGGTCGGCTGCCGGCGTATGTTATTACCGTGTATGCGGGCGGACAGTTCGCAGGCGGGCGGTTTCGGACAGGAGTTGCCCTTGTCGCGTTCGTGATCATCGTCTCGGCGGTCGGCTACTACAAGCAGGAGGCGGTTCGGGATGTCGTCGCGCGGATCGAGCCGCGGCTGCCGTTTTGAGTGTGCTCACCCACCGCTTTTCCACGGTCGCGAGAGCTATCCCCACGTCCATGTTGCATCGAGAACATACCGATACAGCCCGCTAATCAGGATGGCGACAGCGTTGCCAACGAGATACAGAATCCCTACCCACTCGACAAGGGCATAGAGGATCGCCAACTGCGGCGGGATCGCCGTCCCGCGGACGACGTTTGTTTTCAGGAGTCCGATAAGATACTCGACACGGCCGGTGTTCTGGGAGGCCTGAAACGTCCAGGCGTTGTTGAGAATATACGAGAGGATGATCGTGATCTCGATGGCGATCGTCGCCCCCAACAGATAGTTCAGCCCAGCGATATCGACAAACAGCCACAGCAACAGCATTTGAATCCCGGCGGTGAACGCGCCGACAGCGACAAACCGCCGGAGCTGGACGGCAAGTGGGCTGGACAGAACCGCGCGAAGAAACGAGCGAAACACTTATTTGTACCCCAACGCCGCAAGCTGTGTTTCGAGTTCGTCGTCGACAGCGTCGTCAGCAGCGTCGTCGCCGTCGACTGCGGCCGCCAGCATCGCGGCGTGATCGGCGGCAAGCTCCCCAAACCGATCGTATGCCTGCTGTGCCAGCGGCGTGAGATCGGTTGGTTTTGGATCGTCATCGACAGTTGCCGGCCAGCAGATCGTCCTGCTGGGTTGGATCCTGCTGGCGATCATACAGTTCGGTCGCCCCGGTTGCGGTGTTCTCGATGTAGAGCCACCGTTCATCACGGACGCTGAGCAGGAGATCACCCTCCGCAGGCGACCGCGGGATCGGCTGAGTGGTGACCGACTCGCCGCGGACAGCGACCGAGACGACCGGCTCCTCGGTTGGAGGTGTCCCATCCAGAACAGCCGGCAACAATGACTCGCCACTCCACACCGCCGGCGCGTCGATCCCGAAACAGTCGGTCACCGTCGGCGGGATCGCATCAACTCCGACCGGCTCCTCAATTCGGCGGCCGTCAGCCCCAGGGAGATCGACAAGCAAGGGAACATGGATCAGTTCGTCGTAGAGCTTCGGATAATGGGCGAGATGGCCGTGCTCTTGGAACTCCTCGCCGTGATCGCCGGCAACGATAACGGCGGTGTCGTCGTCGTGGCCTGTCGCCGACAGCGTCTCCAGTAGCCGGCCGATGCTGGCATCGACCTGAGTGACCGCGGCCTGATACAACATCCGGAGATCGGCCAGCGTCTGCGAGCCGACCTCCCGGCCGAAGGCGGTGCGGGCGTGGGCCCGGAGCATGCGATGGGTGCCAACCGTGTTTTCGGAAACCTCGCGGATGTATCGCGGCGCGGGAACGTACGGCGTGTGGGGATCCATGTAGTGAACCCACAGAAAGAACGGCTGGTCGTCTTGTTGACGAGCTTTGATGAACTCGGTGGCTCCCTGTTCGATGTCGAACATTCGGGAGGTGTCAAGAAACGGCCGGTCGTCGCCGTCGCCGCTGAGCCACGAGCGCACCCGGCGGAGCGGCGAGGTCGCCAACTGCACCCACGCCTCAAGAGTCGGATGGCTGGCGAGATACCGGCTGTAGATACTCGATCCGACGCTGGCAACAAATGGCTCGAGCTGTCGAACCCCTCGTCGTACCCCCAATGAGAGGTTAGAAACCCGTTTGCGGCGTTAAATCCGCCGGTAGTGATCTCGTTGTCGGCGAGGACGGCTGGCAGCGTCGGCGAATCGGCGACCCCGATCTGACCGTTGTCGGCAAAGACAGGCCGAGACGCAAGAATTGAGGGAAACGAAAACGGCGTCCAGTTGCCGGTCGCAACGGCGTTCTCAAAGACCGTCCCGCGGTCGGCTAACGACGCCATCGTCGGCGTGTGGCGGCGGTCGTCGTAGGGACTGATCGCATCGGCTCGCAACGAGTCGACCGTGATGAGCACGGTGTTATCGATATCTGAGGCGGAGTGCATGAGAGAACGCGGTAGCTATATGACCCTCCTCACGGGGAGCAGATATGAAAATCCTGCTATTGGGTCGTTGCTCGGGCTCACTTGATGCGCGTCCCGACAGGGGCGTCGTCGTGAGTCGTCAGCAGGTCAGCCTCCTCGCCGGCGGCCAACAGCATCCCATTGGACTCGACACCGAACAGCTCGGCCTTTTCGAGGTTGGCGACAACGATGATCCGGGTGCCCGGAAGATCGTCAAGGTCGTGGAGCTGTTTGATCCCGGCGACGATCTGGCGTTGTTCGTGGCCGATATCGACCTGTAGCTTGGCGAGTTTGTCGGCGTCCTCAACGGGGTCGGCGTTGAGGATCTCGGCGACACGGATGTCGAGGGATTGGAACTCCTCGAAGCTGATACGATCGTCGGCGAGGGGTTCAAGATCGACCGCGGTGTCGGCGTCGTTGTTGTCGGCGTCCGCATTTGCATCATCGCTATCGGCGTCCGCATCTGCATCGTCGCGGTCGGCATCAGCGTCGGTATCGTCGCCCTCGCGGTCCTCACTGTCGGTCGCTTCGGCGACGCGTTCGTCAAGTTTCGCGTTGAGCTCCTCAACTCGTTCTGGCTCGATCTTTGCGAACAGTTCCGTGGGTTCCTCAAACGCGCCTTGGGGGGCCTCGCGGGCAACATCGACGGTCGCGTCGGCAACGTCGCCGTCCTCGCCGAGTTGCGTCCAGAGTCGCGCGCAGGTCTCGGGGGCGATCGGCTCGAAGAGCACCGCGAGTGCCTTTGCGAGCTGGACGCAGTCGTAGATGACCTGCTCGGCGGCCTCGGGATCGTCGTCAACGAGGTTCCACGGCTCGTTGCGCTGGATGTACTCGTTGCCAAACTGCGCGAGGTCGATCGCGGCGGTGCCGGCCGCTCGGATCGAGTAGTCGTTGATCGCCGCGGTAAAGTCGTCGATGGCCGCGACGATGCGGTCGTCGACCGTATCCGATACCTCGGCGTCGGGCGCGCCGCCGTAGTTGCGGGCGGCAAACAGCAGCGACCGGTAGACGAAGTTGCCGAGCGTCCCCACCAGTTCGGTGTTAACGCGGTCGCGGAACTTGTCCCACGAGAAATCAACATCCTGCTGAAAGCCGCCGTTGGTGGCGAGATAATACCGCAGCAGGTCGGGATGGAACCCCTCGTCGAGATACTCGTCGGCCCAGACGGCCCGATTCCGGCTGGTCGAGAAACCCTTACCGCCCAGTGTCACAAAGCCGGAGGCCATGATCGCCCGCGGCTCGGTGTAGCCCGCGCCGTCGAGCATCGCCGGCCAGAAGATGGCATGATGTTGGATGATATCGCGGCCGATGACGTGGACGATCTCTCCGGCCTCCTTCCATGGCTGCTCCCAGTCGTAGAGCTCGGTGCCGACCCGCTCGCTGTACTGTTTGGTCGAGGCAATGTACTCGATGGGTGCGTCAACCCAGACGTAGAGCACGAGGTCGTTGTCGCCGTCGCGTCGTCCGGGTAATCGATCCCCAGTCAAGATCCCGGTGATACACCAGTCTGCAGGCGGATTCGATCCACTCGCGGGGCTGGTTTTGGGCGTTTGAGGTGCCCTCAAGTCGGTTAAGGAACTCGGTAAGGTAGTCGGCAAACTCGGAGACTTCGAAGAACTTGTGAGTGCGCTCGTGGTATTCGGCGGGGTTGCCGGTGATCGAGGAGTGAGGGTCTTCGATCTCGCCGGGTTCGAGATGGCGTTGACAGCCCTCGTCGCATTCGTCGCCGCGGGCGGTTTCGCCGCAGTACGGACAGGTGCCCTCAACGTAGCGATCCGGAAGGTGTTGATCCTTGACCGGATCGTAGGCAACCATGATCTCCTTTTCGTAGATGTGGCCCGCCGCCGCCAGCTCGCGGACGATCTCCTGGGTGAGTTCGGTGTTGGTTGCGTCGTGAGTGTGACCGTAGTTGTCGAACTTGACGTCGAACCGCGGAAACGTCTCCTCGTAGGTTTCGTGCCACTCTACGGCGAACTCCTCGGGAGAAACGCCCTCTTTGTCGGCGTTGACAGCGACCGGCGTGCCGTGCATATCCGACCCACAGACGAAGGCGGTTTGTTGGCCGAGCGTTTCAAGTCCGCGGGCGTACACGTCGCCGCCGACGTACGTTCGCAGGTGGCCGATGTGTAGGTCGCCATTGGCGTACGGCAGCCCGCAGGTCACCACCGCAGGGCGGTCGGTTGGGAACTCGTCGTGACTCATTAGGTATCTGTTGGCGATGAGAGCCTAAAAGCCGCTGATTCGTGTTGGGTTGGGAGCGATGACCCGCTTGTCAACCACGCAATCCCTCCCGCCGTGATCCGGTCGATCAGGTCGCGCTGCTGGCAAGGTAGTGTGTCGGGCTCATCGACAAACGTCGCGTCATCCGTCGTCTAAAAGCCGAACCTGACCAGAAAGTTGAGGGCTGGATCAACACGGAGCGACACATCACGTGTGGATCGTCGCTGTGTGTCGTTGGTAGCCTCGTTCATGGGTACTTTGACGGCGTTTCGTCGCAAGAGGATTTGCCAGTTTATAACGCTATGACCGCAGGCGATCCAGATCCGCAAGGAACGCCTCCAGCGATGCCCGCGTCACGTGTGGCATACAGACCACGCGCAGGTCGCCGTCGGCGGTGCGAGCGATCCGCCATCCCGCATCGCGCAGGGCATCGAACATCCCTGGCGGCAGCGAAGCCGTCACGAGCGGCAGCGTCGGCTCAACAACGTCGATCCCGCGGGCAGCTAACTCACTTGCCAGCCACTTGGCGTTTGCCTGCTGGTCACGATACTGCTGGCGGTAGCCCGCCGGCCACAGCTCGTCCATCGCGGCAACCGCGCCGGCGACACCCGCGCCGCTACGGGTGCCGGTGAGTGTCGCCTGCGAGGTTGACTCTAGATACGGTGTCTCAACGGCCAATGCATCGACTGTCGCGCGGTCGCGGGCAAGCAGTCCACCCGCCGGCACCGGTGCCCGCCCGAACTTGTGTGGATCGATAGCCATCGAGTCGATCGCTGCGTCGGCAAACGACCACTCGTAGTCGGTAAACGGCAGGACGAACCCGCCCCACGAGGCGTCGACATGGATGGCCGCGCTGGCGTCGTGGGCAAGCTCGGTCATTGCTGGAATCGGGTCGACACGGCCGTACTCCGTCGAACCGGCGACAGCGATCACCAGCACGGTCGCGTTGTCGACAGCCGCCGCCACGGCGTCAAGCTCAGCGCGGTAATCGTCGTCAACGGGGACGGTTCGGAGTTCGACGCCCAACATCTCGGCTGCTTTGGTCACGCTGAAGTGGACGCTTTCGGGGGCGACAATGTTCGGTTGATCGGTGTCACCGTTGGTAATCGCGGGGTCGTCGGCGTCGGCAGCCCGGTTGCGGGCGGCGTGGACGGCCTGAATGTTGGCCTCGGTGCCGCCGCTGGCGATGTAGCCGTAGGGGTCGTTTAGCTCGGCGACCGCACCGAGAGTGTCGACGGCCTCCTGTTCCAGCTCGGCGACCGTCTGGTAGGTCTCAGGGTCGCCGGGATTGGTGGCGAGAAAGTCGACGGCGGCCTCGTGGGCACGGGGATGTGGCTCGGTACACATCGAAGAGAGCACACGGTCGAACTCCTGTGGTCGACGCTCCCGGACGCGCTGCATTACCGTTTTGTAGCGACGAGAGAGGTTTAGCCGTTGTGTTCGACACGAAGTGTCATGATAATCCCTGACGCGCAGCGTCGATACGTGTAGCCGCCGCCTCAGACTTCGATGATCTCGTCGTCCTCGATGTCGGGCAGCTGAAGGGTTCCCTCAAGCGCGACGGCTGCCTCGCCACCGACCCGAACCTGTTTGTGTCCACGGTCGTCGACACCGACCCTCACGTGGACGACCCCGCCACGATCGAGGAAGTGGCCCTGCTCAAAGCGGAGGTCGTCAGGTAGCGAATCAAAGGCGTCGTAGGCATCGAGATACGCGCCACAGGCTCCGCTTGCCGTTCCTGTCACCGGATCCTCGTCGACGCCCGCGCCGGGGGCGAACATTCGGGCGTGCAGCGTCGACTCGGAGCCAAGCGTATCGAAGGTGAACGCGTAGATCCCGGTCACGTCGTACTCCTCGGCCAGCGTTTCGATCGCCGTCAGATCCGGCTGGACGCCGCTGAGGGATTCAAGAAAGTTGACGGGGACGATAAGAAATGGAAGGCCGGTCGTCGCCCGCGCGATCGGAAGGTCGGCACCGACATCTCGGAGCGTTGCCGGATCGATCCCGAGGGCATCGGCGACGCGCTCGGCGTCGAGCTCGACAGTTTCAGTCTCCGGCTGTGATTGGGTCATCCAGACGACGCCGTCGTCGGTGAGTTCGATATCGAGGACGCCAACATTTGTTTCGAGGGTGTGGTCTCCGGGCTCGATGATCCCGTCGGCAGCCAAGGAGGCATGACCAGCGATCGTCGCATGTCCACAGAGATCAACCTCCTGTGTTGGCGTGAAATACCGGATTCGGCGATCAGCTTCATCGCTGTCGGTGAAAAATGCCGTTTCGCTTGCCGACAGCTCGCGGGCGATCGCCTGCATCTGTCCGGTCGAAAACCCATCGGCGTCCGGAACCACCCCTGCGGTGTTGCCCGCAAACGGTTCGTCGGTGAAGGCATCGACGAGCAGCGTTCGACACGTCTCCATAGGCACTCTACGAGGGCGACGAATTCAAACCCCCGGGTCGGCGACCGACGGGTTACCAGCACTCCCGATGTACCGCGTCGCCAGCCGCGGGCAACACGGGGCCAGCGACGACAACCGAGTCGCTACCGCGCTCGAAGATTGTCGGTGACGAACAGATCATATCGCCGTGCCGGAGCTCGCCAAATCGTTCGGCACTTGTTGCGTAGACGATCGCGCGCACGCCAGCATGATACAGCCCGCCGGCACACATCGGACACGGCTCGGTAGAGGTGTACAACACAAGCTCGCCCGGGCGATCAAAATCAGCGGCTGCGCGGCGGGCAAGTGTGAGCTCCGGATGGGCGGCGACATCGTTGTCGGTGACAACCGCGTTTTTCGCTTCGGCAACGATTGTATCAGCGTCGACAAGCACAGAGCCAAACGGCTCGTCACCGCGGTCGGCCGCCGCCCGTGCCAGCTCGACCGCGCGGCGGATGTGGGCCTCATGATCGAACTCGGTAAACGATGGATCAAGATCGGTCGGGTCGAGATCGGCCGCAGCAAGATCGGCTGGATCAGCAGCGCGGATGACTGACATATTCGGGGCGAGGGCGGCGAGGGCAATGGGCGTTTGGCCACGAGCGATTTATGTGCCACGGCGACCCACGCGGAGACGAGATGAGCGGCCCCCCGGATGATTTCGACTGTACGATCACGAACTGGGAGTACATCTACGGGCTGTGTCGGGATGTGAGCACCGCGGTAAAGGCCGCGGAGTTTGAGCCGGATGTCGTCGTTGCCCTCGCCCGCGGCGGCTGGTTTGCCGGCCGGTGTTTGTGTGACTTTCTCGGGCTTGACGATCTGACGAGCCTGAAGATGGAGCACTACGTCGGTGCCGCCGAGACGGGCGCGGACGCCGAGATCCGCTACCCGCTTCCGGAGGGCAGCGTTGCCGACAAGGACGTGCTTGTTATCGACGACATCGCCGACACCGGCGGCTCGATCAGCCGCGCCCACGAGTATGTGACCGATCGTGACGTTGGCGAGGTGCGCACCGCGACGCTGCAGCTGCTGGATACCAGCGCATTCGAGCCGGATTTTGTCGGCGAGCGACTCGCCGAGTGGACATGGGTTGTCTATCCGTGGAACTTTATCGAGGATATGGTCGATCTGATCAGCGGTGTGATGGCCGATGCCGACCACGAGACGTTCACCGCCGAAGCGATCCGAGCGGAGCTCGCGACTGTCCACGGGATCGACAGGATTGAGATGGAGATCGCCCAACCCGACCGCATTGACGAGGTGCTCGAAGAGATGACACGACGAGAGGTAATCGAGCCGGTCGGCGATGGTGGGTGGCGACTGACCGACGAGACAGCGTAATCGGTACCGACGACTGAAACCACACAGCCGACAACCGCGACCGCTTAGTGAGTCGAGGGCAAGCGACATCTATGGACAACGCGTCGCTGCCGAGCGGCTGGCAGTGTTGGCACGAGGAGCGCGACCGGGTGATCCTCGCCTACCGGCCGGATGTCTTCGACTCGAAGGCGTTTCCCGCACCGTGTTTGCCGACGATCTACGTGACAGGTGGCTCACCCCGGCGGCGACCCGGCAGCACCGACACCGACAGCTGGGAGGTCACGCTCTTTTTGGAACCCGAGATCGAAGCCCTCAGCCAGCGGTACGAGGATCGAGCAGCCGCAATCGATGCCGCACGCGACCACGCAGAACGGTTCGCCGCCGGTGAGATCGAGTACCGATCTCTCTACCAGGTGCCGCGAGAGGCGTACTTCGAGCGGCTCGATGAGCTGACCGACAGCGAGTAGCGATCGAGGGGAACGGTAATCTGACTGGATGATATAGAGACGGGTATGACAACCGTCACGCTGATCGGCGACCGGCTCGCCGAGAAAGGCCGGGAGTTTGTCTACGGCGGTGAGGCAGCCGGCTGTGAGGGCTGTCCGTACCGAAGCCAGTGTCTCAATCTCACAGAGGGGCGTCGCTACCGCGTGACCGCGATCCGGGAGAACGCACAGCTGTTAGACTGCGCGCTTCACGACAACGGGGTGCGCGCCGTCGAGGTCGAGCCCGCGCCGGTACGCGCAAACGTCGCCTCTCAGGGTGCGTATGCGGGTAGCAAGGCCGAACTGGAGGGGCCCTGTCCGTACACCGAGTGTCCGAGCCACGAGTACTGTGTCGCTGATGGCGCGGATTTCGAGACGGAGTACCGCATCGCCGACGTGGTGGGTGAGCCGCCACACGATTACTGCGAGCTTGACCGAGATCTCACGCTCGTTGAGCTTGACGTTGAGGATTAATTTGCGTTCCACTCGGCAACCGTCCCAACCCGCTCGGAACGGTAGCCGAAGATGTCGGCGTAGCCGTACGGCGAGAGCAACACCGGGTAGAAATCCGCCTCCGCGTGGATCACGTCGCCGTCGACGGCGGCAAAAGCGGTGCCGGCGGTCACAAGCTCGAAGTTGTCGACAAAGACCTCATACTCCGTCCCCTCGGGTTTCGGGATCGGCCCCGCAACCTGAAACACCGACACCGTCTCGGGGGCCGGAACCGAAAGCCGATCCATCGCATCACCAAGCGGAAGCACCCCCGTCGCGGCCAGAAATGCCCGGACGAGCTCGTAGCCGTTTGTTGCTGCCTCGTCGGTGCCCTGAAGCCCGCATTCGACCTCGATCACGTTCGGATATTTGATTAGCCGACCGTCGGTGTTGTCATCGGTTGCGGTGATAACCGACACCGGGAGCTGAGGACAGATCTCGCGGGCAACCGTGTCGACGGCTTTGACCGCGCCGATCGGCTCGGCGTACGACTGGGTTGAGTGTAAGGCAAGGGTCGTGCAGTCCTCGATCTCGGCAAGGAGATCGTTGGCGAGTCGGCGTTCGTGGGCGTCAGCGTTTGGATCGCCGGGGAAGACACGGTTGAGGTCGGCTTCGAGATACCGCTGGCCGGCTTCAAGCGCCTCCTCGTTGGCGATAATCAGCTTGACCGGTCGCTCGACGGTCAGCTCCTCGGCGAGCAGGCGTTTGATCGCCAGCGGGCCACACGGCTCGTCCCCGTGGATGCCGCCGACGACCGCGACCTCGGGCGTCCCTTCGCCGAGCTCATAAACCTTCATTGTCGATTTCACGCCGTCGGGCTATTTTATCCCCCCGATCTCTGGGGGCCACAAGGTCGTCAAGCGGAGGCGACAGACTGTCACTCCAACTGTTCGACGTACTCGTAGTCCGTTGGGTAGGCTGTCGGACTGTCTCCGTCGACACAAAGATGCCAGCCCTCAACCAGTGTCGGCTCGCGTTGGGCTGCGTCGATTCTCGTTCGGATGTCGTCGACAGCGACGCCGTAGAAATCAGCCGGCACGCCGTTGAGGTACTGGCTGGCCGTGCGGAACAGCGACCGCATCCCGTCGTCGTTTTCGAAATCGACGTGTTTGTAGACGCCGGCGGCGACCTGCACCATCCCGTGGAGAAACGCGCTTTCGGTGGTGCCACTGCCGTAGTTGTACCACTCGTCCTCGAAACAGTCGTGGGATTCGTGGTACGCGCCGTCGTTGAACAGCCGCACCCCGTGTTCGACTGCCCGGCGGAGCGTGGCGTGTTCCCAGTGTCGCTCCTCGCGTTGCCAGCCCGTTGGGTTGCCAAGCGGCGGGGCGACGCTGGGATCGTGGGTGTGGTCATCCATGGGGTCAGTTTGGGAGTGATGGGCAAAGCTGTGTCCACGTCAACGTCGCTCGAAACCGACGCGTTAAACAGGATTGCTGGTGTAGTGCCAAGCGCGTGCGAGGGTAGCCAAGCCCGGAAACGGCGGCGGACTCAAGATCCGCTCCTGTAGAGGTCCGTGGGTTCAAATCCCTCCCCTCGCATCGCGTGGCTCACCGCCACAGATGCGGAAGACCGCTCACGAGCGCTCTTCCCTCGCAAAAACTTCTCACAGCCACACATGACCAGTCGCAGGGTTGACACGAATCGCCGTCGAAGTGTCGGATATAACTGTCTTGCCGTTCAATAACAGGTATGTCGTTTCGCAAACTGCTTGCTGGCAGCGTGGTCGGTGGCGGAGCCCTCGCCGCAGTCAATCGCTGGCTGCGATCGACCGCAACCGAGATCCAACCGCCGCTTGACGGCGACCACGACACATTCCACTGGCGCGGGATCGACGTGGCCTACACCGAGGCCGGCAACCCCGACGCTCCAGATCTGGTCTTGCTGCACGGGATCAACGCCGCCGGCTCCAGCGGTGAGTTCCGCGCAGTCTTCGATACCCTCGCCGATGACTACCACGTGATCGCACCCGATTTCCCTGGCTTCGGTTGTTCTGATCGCCCGCCGTTGCGGTACTCCGCAACCCTCTATACGGACTTTGTCGGCGACTTCCTCGCCGAGTACGACGAGCCAGATGTGGTCGCCTCGTCGGTATCGGCGGCGTACACGCTGGACGCGCTTGCGAGCGATCCAGCACTGTCAGTTCGTGATCTGTTGTTGATCTGTCCGACCGCGATTGCCGGCCCGGAACCGTCGAAACAATGGCTCCAAGAGCTGTTCCGACTACCGCTCGTCGGTAGCGGGCTGTTTAATCTCGTTACCTCGAAACCCTCGATCCGGTACTTTAACGCGGATCACGGCTACTACGATATGGGGTCAGTGTCCGACGACTGGCTGGCCTACGAGTGGCGGACGACCCACCAGCCGAACGCACGGTTTGCGCCTGCCTCGTTCATCAGCGGCTATCTCAACGCTGCAGTTGATCTTGCCGACGCAATCGATGCTCTCGGTATCGAACCGACGATCCTCTGGGGTCGTGACGCCGATATCACACCGCTCTCAGAGGGCAGAGAGCTAGCGAGCGAGGCGGATGTCCCGCTTGTCGTCATCGATCACAGCAAGCTCCTCCCGCACGTCGAGTTTCCGGCGGAGTTTACCGATGTCGTTGCCAAACAGTTTTCTGGGACTGCTGATTGAGGCGACTACTGGTCGAGCTGTTCGGCCAGCAGCTGTTCGGCGTGGGGCTTGTTGTTCGCCAGCTCCCAGCGGATCTGTGCTGGCTCGCCGGCCGTGTCGGCCTCGGTGGTGTAGTGGAACTCTGTGCCCTCGCCATAGGCCAGCAGTTCTCGCAACTCATCCGGTAACGCCCCGATCCCGAAACCGATCGTGTTACCGTCGGTATCGCCGAGTTCGTAGAGCGCGTACCGATCCGGAGTCTGTGGAACGAGCGACCGATCAAGATCGCGCCACTGTTTGCGAAGGCTCATGTCTCCATGTCTGATTCAGGGACGAACTCATAGCTCTCCTCACCCCAATCGTCTTCGACAAAAACGAAAACGCGACCACGAGCAGTTTCCGGGTCGGCTTCGATCGTTGTTCTGTGGTCACCGCTCCGGCGTACCGTCACCCCAGGAAACACCTCTTCTTTGTCGCCGTTGTCTAAGAGAATCCGGCCGACCCCGGTGTCTTCGAGGATCTCATCGTGGGTTTTGAGATCGTTAACATAAAGCATGACACCCTCGGTCTCGGTTGGATCAGTGACAAGGAGATGAGTCTCTTTGCCTGGGTTTGTGGTAAGCGAGTCGTTGACCTTTGTTGGGGCTCCGCGATACATCGTCGACCGGCCGTCGGCGTAGGTCACGACGACGCCTTCAGGCCGAAGTTCGACGCCCAGTGTTCGTGGGGAAACATCGCTGTGGACTGGCATTGGATCAGCATACGCGTGGGAGTCGAAAAAGACCGCCGGTGTGTGTCGATATTAACTCCAGTAGCCAAGCACGTGTGCAGTTCCGGTGAGAGCAGCACCTAAGGCAACGTCCCGACCACTGACGCCAACAAGACCGAAGATACCGTTCGGGTCAGTGTTCTCGTCGTTCCCATCAGGAACCTCATTTTCATCGAGTGGGCTGCTTGTGGTCGCTGTACTGGTTTCTTCGCTTGTGATCGTCGTTCCGCTATCAGGTTCGGTTACCCGAAGTTCGCCCGTCTGTTCGTCATTATCGGTTTGGACAGTGTATTGATACGTCCCGATCGGAAGTGTCACAAACCGGTCGGAGAGGTCAAGTGTTGCACTGCCGCCTCCGCTCAGTCTGAGCGACTCGTTGCGGATTGGTTCACCATCGATCCTGAATTTAACCACCTGTTGGCCGGTAAGCTCACCGGTGTTGTTGATCGTCGCTTCGATTGCGCCGAGTGACGATCGCTGTTGTAGTTCAACCGGGGTGGTAAGATTGGTTATCTGGTAGTTTGCGATGTTATCGATGTCATCAACCACGCGAGCACCTCGGCGATCAATGACGCGGTTGCCCGGAAGCCGACCCGCTGTGTAGAACTCAACTCTCACCTGATCACCTGAGCTAAGTGCCGAAAAGTCAGCTGAGGCGGTGAACGTTCGATCGTCTTCGATCGTGACTTCCTCGATAGTCACAAGTTCGGGATCAGGTCGGCTCTGATCGATAAACTGAATCGTTGCTTCAGTTCCTGGAGCTAATGATGTTGAGCCAAGTACCTGACCGCCGTCCTCAGCCGGCACAATAAGATTCCCATCAAAGGTGGTGCGGCCATACTGAACAGACGGCTCCATGTATTCGATTGTACTGTTTACTGTGACGGTCGTATCGCTGGCACCAAAGTAGGGGTAATGTTCAATACCGTCTTCAGGCTCAACAGCGGGTGCAAACGGTGGGGGTTGGGTGCCAGAGGCCACGTCTTGATATAGATACCGACTCCCATCAGGTGACTCATACGCTGTTTTGAACTCGATAACATCGCCGTATGAAGGAGCGGTAAACCCCTCACCACGGGTATCGACCACAATGTACAGTCCGCCAATTAGAGTATCCTCTCCGACAACAGTCTCATTATCCCACTGGTCGGTTGTGTCGTCAGGGATAATATAGACGTCACTTACTACATCAGCAAAGTTTAGATTTGCTTCGGTATTCGGCGAATCCCCGTAGTACCATGTAGATAAATCCATATTAACGCCCTCATGTCTGTCCAGCAGCCGTGCAATATTTTCAGGCGGTATCGACTCATTAGTTGGATCATCAACTGCAGCACCGTACATTCCGGTCGCTTTTATTTCAATCAACAACCGTTCACCCTCTGCAATAGTGTTTGATTCTGTGGCATCCCCTGATGGGCCGGCTACATCCTCATCATTGGCGGGGGCAGGCGGAAGCACATACGTATTGACAGCCTCCAAGCGCGGCTGTGTCAGAACAAGATTGGAACGGCCGACTGGCTTACGAAAACGTGGAGTCCCGCTGTCAACGGTGAGACGGCCGTTTTCACCGGCCAAGATTCGGTAACGACCAGTCTGTAGTGGCGTCGATCGGCTATCGATCCCGACACTCTGTCTAA
>KB659968.1_pt270 | contig 35671 bp, 43 predicted proteins | sample 558768 | NCBI scaffold set KB644980.1 | reverse complement strand
AGCGGCGCGACCGACTGGGGCTGCTTCGATCCCTCGCTGGTCGGGCCGACGACCGGCGAGAAGATCGAGTCGTTCATCGACACCGCCCGTGACCATCTCGCTGCAGAGAACCCCGACTTCTTCGATCAGGTGTTCCCCAGCAGCGAGCGGTGGCGACTCTACGAGAACTTTCGGGACGAGGCCTGCTTCTTCGATATCGAGACAACCGGACTGGACGAACACCGCGACGTGGTGACGACCATCAGCTACCATCAGAACGGCGAGACGGAGACGCTCGTCCGCGATGACGATCTTACCGCCGACCGGGTGCAGGCGATGGTCGACAACGCCAGCCTGCTGGTCAGTTTCAACGGAATCCGTTTCGACCAGCCGTTTCTTGAGACCTCCTTCGGCCTCGATATCGACACCCCACACCTTGATCTGATGTACCCCTGCAAATCTGTCGGCCTCGATGGCGGCCTCAAAGCGGTCGAACAGGATATCGGGGTTGAGCGCGACCGGCCCGACATCTCCGGCCGCGATGCCGTCCGACTGTGGCGCGAACACGAATCCGGCGTTGACGGCGCGCTGGACACGCTCATTTCCTACAACCGAGAGGACGCGGTCAACCTGAAAACGCTGGCCGACGAGGTGACGACGACGCTCCACGAGCAAGTGTTCGAGCAGGCCCGACAGCAGTCGGTCGAGTAGCGGGGTCAGGAATCGGCGTCCGTCGCGTCCGGATCGGTGTCGCCGCCGTCGTTTTCGAGCGCGATGTCGTCGCTCTCGGCGTCCGTGATGATGACGGCGTCGTCGCCGTTCCCGTCGGTTTCGTTTTCGGATGTGTCGACTGTCTCGCCATCGCAGGTCTCGTCGCCCCCCTCTCCGGTGTCTGCATCCGCGCCGTCAGCGGCGGCTTCGTCGTCAGCGACATCGTCGTCGCTCTTGACATTGCCGTCGGTGACGAGGTAGGCCGCGCCGACGGTGGTCGACCTGTCGCTCGCGAACTCGTCGTCGGCGTCTTCATCGACAGTCGGCTCGTCGGCGTCGGTTTCGGTGCCAACCGTGTATGCGGCTCCAACCGAATCGCCGGTCTCGCCTATCGTATCGGGCTGCTCGTCCGCCTCTGGGTCGCCGGAATCACTGGCGTCGTCGCTGGCGTTGGCCGCGTCACTGTCGTCGCTGCCGGCCGTGTAGGCCATCTTCAGTCCAGTCTGATCGGCATCCGACTCATCGTTCAAATCGGATACATCGACCGCGCCGTCGCCTTCAGCGTCGTCGCTCGCGGTGTCTTCCTCGGTAGCCTCGTCGTCAGCGCTCTCATCGCCTGTATCGTCCGCGTCGTCGGTCTGCCGAACCAGTTTCATCTCGCCGCGCGCACGGAGCGTGCCGTCGACCTCCGCACCCTCGTAGATGACCAGATCGTCACAGGCGACATCGCCGCGGATATGCGCCCCCGACGCCACGGTAACCGTCCCGCCGCGGGTCGTCACGTCGCCGATGACAACGGTCCCCGCGTCAATGTCGATATCGTCGCGGGCACGCAGACTGCCGAAGACGGTCGTCTCCTCGCCGATAGTGATCGACTCCGCGCGGATGTTGCCGTTGAGCCGGCAGTCGTCGCCGATCCGCGCCGGCGTCGAGACGCGCCACGCGTCATCGGAGACCGTCGATCCGCGCGGCAGGACGAGCGGCGATTTCTCCTCGATATCCTCGCCGGCTAGCGCCGAGGCGAACTCGTCGGCCTGGTCGGTATCACCCATCCGGAGCAACTGCGAGAGGATCATGAAGTAGAAGACGAGGACAGGGACAGGATTTCGCGTGACGATCCAGCCGTTGGCCTCGAAGCCCTCCTCGATACTCACCTCGTCGCCGATGTCGAGATCACCCGAGACCAGCAGCTGGCCGTTGATCTCGACGCGCTCGCCGATGTAGGCGTCCTCGCCGGCCAAGACGCTGCCGTCGGTTTTGCACCACATGTCGAGGCGGCAGTCGCCGTCGGCCTCGATCTGGCGGCCGAACTCGACACGCTCGCCGGCGGCGATGGTCCGGCCCCGAAGTCCGAAGTCGACAGTGCTGTTGCTCCCGATGAGGATATCGCCGTCGGTGACGACGTCGTGTTCCTCGACGGTGGTCCCGTCGGGAATCCGGAGCTCGTCGAGCGGGTCCTGCCGGGGTGTCACAGGCCGACACAGCACGCCATGAGTAATAAAGCGTCCGCAAAACACGCGACTGCATTTGGTCGTCAGTGCGCGAAAGCCGATTCTCGGTGGTTGCCATCCGAATAAATCGGCACGAACAGAAGGGCGACCACCACAACGGATTTAGTCTCTGCTATCATGGATGAGATATGCGACTTCCAGAGACCCGCGACCTTTTTGCACGCAAATTACAGTTTCCGGTGACACGAGGCCTCGTGTTGGAGACTGTCGGTGATACCGAACTCCACGCGCCGGGCGGCGAAAACAAGACGATCAGCGACGTGATCGAACGGTGTGAAACCGACGAGTTCGATTCGGCCGACGACCTGTACGATAGCATGATGACGTTCGTCGGCGACGAGTTCATCGGCCGCAAATATTACGACGACCGCGGTGGGATTGGTCCCTCACACGAGGGCGAAGGGGAGGTGAATTTCTGATGAGTGTAACCCTCGTCTCCGGTGTTACCGGCGTCGGCCTCTCCAGTGTGTGTCAGACCGTTCGCAGCACGCTCGACGACGAGTACAAGCTGATCAACTTCGGCGACGTGATGCTCGAACAGGCAGCGACCAGCGGGATCACAACCGACCGAAGTGAGCTGGCGACGCTCTCCCAGACACAGACGCGTCGCCTCCAGCGGCGAGCCGGTGAGTTCGTCGCCGACGAGGCCACACAGACGAACGTGATTCTCTCGACCCACCTCGCGGTTGAGACCGACGTTGGCTACATCCAAGGGCTGCCCGAGGAGGTCCTGCAGGATGTGTCGCCGACGGCGTTCATCCTTGTCGAGGCCGACCCCGCAACGATCCTGGACCGTCGCGGTGAAAGTGACAAAGAGTTGCCGACGACCACGGAGCGAAAGATCGGGTTCGAGCAACACCTGAACCGCTCGGCGGCGCTGCAGTATGCGCGCGATCAGGACGCCCCCGTACAGTTCATCGAAAACGAGGGCAGTATCGAAGACGCGGCCGAGCGCATGGCCGATAACCTGTAGACACCGGCAAACCAACCGCAATCTCTTTTCGAACCGGGTTAGACTGCCATTGCTCGCTCAGCCATGTCCCGGCGTTTTTATCGCCTGCCGTCAAACAGCAGCTATGACCGCACTCGCCTTCGACGAAACCGGTGTGGATGTCGTCTACGAGGGCACGGAGTTCCGCCTCGACAAGGAACTTATCGAGGACGCCATCCAGAAGCCGTATCCCGAAATCACCGACCACGAGGTACTGCAGATCGTCGAGGAGACGCCCGACCTCTCGGGCGAACCACAGCAGATCGCCGATATCATTGACGCCTGAGCGGGGAGCGATTCCACGGCGAAATCGGGCCGGGAGACCGAAAGGCAGTTTTGGCCACCCGCGAAACGCGGGGCATGCTCTCGCTCGCCCTTGCGGGCAAACCCAACGCGGGCAAATCCACGTTCTACACGGCGGCGACACGCGCCGATGTCGATGTCGCCAACTACCCTTTCACAACGATTGACGCCAACCGCGGCGTCGCCACGGCCCGCACCGACTGCCCCTGTCTCGATCTCGACGAGCGGTGCGACAACGACCGCTGTCACGACGGCAAGCGGTACGTCCCCGTCGAACTCTACGATGTGGCCGGCCTCGTTCCCGGTGCCCACGAGGGCCGCGGCCTCGGCAATCAGTTTCTCGACGAACTCACGAACGCCGACGCGATCCTCCACGTGCTCGACGCATCCGGCGGCACCGACGAGGAGGGCGAACCGGTCGAACCCGGGAGCCACGACCCCGTCGAGGATGTGGAGTTCATCGAGGAGGAGATGAACCAGTGGCTCACCGGTATCATCGACCGAAACTGGGAATCGGTCGAACGCAAATCTCGGTCGCCGGATTTCGATATCAACGACGCGCTCACCGACCTGCTGACTGGGTTCGGTGCGACGACAGCCGACGTGGCGAGCTGTCTCCGCGATGTCGAGTACCCCGAGGACCCGATCCAGTGGGACGACGACGATATGGCCGCCCTCGCCGCGGCGGTCCGGGCGCAGACGAAACCGATCATTCTCGTTGCCAACAAGGTCGATATTGCGCCCGACGAGACGCTCCAGCGACTGCGCGAGGCCGCCGAGGTCGTGATTCCGGCGACCGCCAACGGCGAACTCGCGCTGCGCCGGGCGGTCGACGCCGGCGTCGTCGACTACGATCCCGGCGACGACGACTTCGAGATCGTCGGCGATATCAGCGACGAGCAGGCTGCTGGACTCGACGAAATTCGCGACGTAATGTCCGAACACGGCGGCACCGGCGTCCAGACCGCGCTTAACGCGGCCGTCTTCGATCTGCTGGATCACCTCACCGCCTACCCGGTCGAGAGCGAGTCGAAATGGACCGACGGACAGGGGAACGTTCTCCCCGATGCGTTCCTTCTCCCGGAGAGTTCGACCCCGACCGACCTCGCGGCCAAAATTCACTCGGATATCGCTGAGGGGTATCTCCACGCGGTCAACGCACGAACTGATCGCAAAATCTCGGATAGCTACGAACTCGAAGAGGGCGACGTGATCAAGATCGTCAGTACGGCGTCGTAATCAGCCCGTTCGCCTTACCACACGTCCAGAATCTCGACCTCGAACTCCAGTTCCTTGCCCGCGAGTTCGTGGTTGAAATCCACCTCGACGACATCGTCGCTCACGGCCGTCACATCCCCGTGGAAGCCGTTTTCGGCGTGGACGTGCAGCCCGACCTCGGGCTCCCTGCCGACCATGCCCTCGAACGTGTCGGGGTTGTACTCCCGGACGCGTTCGGGGTCGAACTCGCCGTACCCCTCCTCGGGTGGGACCGTAATCGTCTCCGTGTCGCCTGCTTCGAGCCCGATCACGCCGTCTTCGAGGCCCTCGATCACCTCACCCTCGCCCACACCGAACGAGAGCGAGGTGTAGTCCTCCTCGTCGCTCTCCTGTGCTTCGGCGAGACCGTTCTCCGTCGCAACATCGTAGCGCGATGTGTCGAAGACGCTACCATCCGGGAACCTGCCGATGTATTCGACGACGACAGTGTCGCCCGACTCGATTGCCATACCGCCGGTCGGGACAGCGGACAAATAAATCCGTTCTTTACGCTGGTGGCGTTATCCTTCGACGAGTCGCTGCAGGTGTTCCGGCGGCACCGCGCCGCGGGCGGCGTGCCCACCGTAGGCGAACGTCGGCACGCCCGTCACACCGGCCTGCTGGGCGGCGACGAAGGCGTCAGTTAGCTCGTCGCGGAGCGTCTCGTCGTCGAGGGCTGCGCTGATCTCGTCGGGGTCGATCCCGACATCGCCTGCGAGATCGGTGAGGACAGCCTCGCTACCGATATCTCGGCCCTCGGTCCACAGCGCCGCAAAGATCGCCTCGTCGAAGGCCAGCCACGTCTCGTAGTCGTCGTGCTCTTTGACGTAGTATGAGGCGACCTGTGCGTTGAGTGAGTCGACCTCGGTAGCGAGATCTAGCGACATCTCGACATCGTATTTTTCCTGCAGCCGGCGAACGGACTCCTTGGCCTGTTCGAAGTACTCGTCGTCCTTGCCGTCGTCGACCGAGTGGTCGATGCTGCCGTCGGCGTTGCGTTTCCCGCTACGGAGGTCGAACGGCTGCCAGTCGATTTCGAGGGCGGCTTCGCGGTCGGCCTGATACCGCGAGAGTGACTCCCGCCCGAGATAGCAGAACGGACAGACGTAATCTGAGTAGACGGTGATCGTTTCGGCCTGTTGGGTGCTCATACCTCAGCTAATGCCGTTGGCTACAAAAGCAAGCGGGTGGGCTGTCCCGGCGCCGCACAGCCGACTCTCGATGGCTCCCGACGTGAGCTATATACGGCCTGTCGACAGATAGCCAGCGGATGCCCGACTCGGATTCGACGCCGACCAACGAGTGGGACGGCAGCGATTACGACGCGACCTGTGAGTTCGTCCACGAGGAAGCGACAGACCTCGTCGACATCCTCGACCCTCAGCCCGGCGAGCGCGTGCTCGATCTCGGCTGCGGCACGGGCCACCTGACCGACGCGATCCGCGAACGCGGCGCGACCGCTGTTGGAATCGACAGCGCCGAATCGATGATCGCCGAAGCCCGCGAGCAACACCCCGAGTGTAAGTTCGTCCACGCCGACGCCAGAGCGCACGAACCCGAGCAGGCCTTCGACGCCGTGTTCTCGAATGCCGCCCTCCACTGGATTCCGGACGACGATCAGGATGCTGTCCTCGATACCGTCGCCGACGCACTGGAGCCGGGCGGCCGCTTCGTCGCCGAGTGTGGCGGCACTGGCAACGTAACGGCGATCACGACGGCTGTCGAGACCGCACTCGCCGAACGCGGGTACGACACTGCTCACCCGTGGTACTTCCCGAGTATCGGTGCGTACGCCAGCCGGCTCGAAGCACACGGCTTCGAGGTTCGGATGGCGGCGCTGTTCGACCGGCCAACGATGCTGAAGCACGGTGACGACGGCCTCCGCGAGTGGCTCGATACCTTCGGTGATCACTTCTTCGGCCCGCTCTCCGCGGCCGAACGCGACGCCGTCCTCACCGATGTGGAAACCGAGCTGCGCGACGAGTTGTTCCGCGACGGCTCGTGGGTCGCCGACTACCGGCGGCTCAGATTCGTCGCTGTCAAATCGTAGCTTCACCTCTTTTGCTCATCGGAACCCGCCGTCGCTTACCGATCAGCGAGATCGACGAACTGCCGCCACGACGCGTCGATGTCCGGGACCACGATCTGCATCGGAATCCCCGCGTCGTCTGTCGGCGGCTCGGTCGGCAGCGACGTGAGTGTATACTGGCCCGCGGCGGTCAAGACCAGCGCGTCAACGATATCATCGCGGGCGACGTGCTTGCGATAGTAGTCATTGAGCGCAGCTCTATAACAGGCCTGCCAGTCATCTAGATGGCTGTCAAGGATGCCGAACCGGGCGGCCCGGCCCGCTGACTGTCCCTTGGGCTGGGCAACCGGATAGCCGTCGTTGAGCGCGGCGAAGCAGCACTCGGGATGGCTCTCGACGATATTGACGCCGGGGGACTCCTCACGGAGCAGTCGGTCGACGGCAGCGATCTTCGGGGTGATGTTCCACGCCTGTTTGGGGAGTCCAGAGCCGAGATGGGCTCGCTGTATCTCGTTTGCGCGGTCGTAGTCGGCGTCGTGGTCAGCATCGTTGAGATGTTCTATCACCGGTCGACAGGGAACCGGAAACACTGAGCGCCCACGTGCACCCAGTTGCTCGCGGGCGAGCGTGTCACAGGCTCTCGGCTCGTTGCTGGGTAGCCCGGTCGGCATGTCAACCAGCACGCGCTCGGCGGCTGCGTGGTCGGCAACGACGGCGGCGAAATCGTCGTATCGGTCGCTCCGAAGCTGGCCGGATTCGGTGTGCCATACCGCGAACCAGCCGCTCGCACAGCCATCGACGCCGATTACGTATTCAGCGTGATCGGTCATTGCAACGGGTTCGTCGCCCACAGTAACAACCACTGCGGTATTCGCTGCGACCGGAAGCCGTGTCCTTTTGTGGACAGCCCGGGGAATCGAACTATGATCGAGGTGGCGGGCCTCCGAAAGACCTACGGCGATTTCGCCGCCGTCGTCGGCAGCGATTTCGAGATCGAACGGGGCGAGATCTTTGGCGTCGTCGGCCCCAACGGTGCTGGCAAGACGACGACGCTAAAAATGCTGGCTGGCCTCATCGAACCCACCGCCGGCAGTGCGACGGTCGCCGGGTTCGACGCTGGCGACCCCGAGATGCGCCACCAGCTCGGGTTTCTCCCCGAGGAATCGCCGCTCTACGAGGATATGACAGCCCGCTCGTATCTCCAGTTTTTTGCCGACCTCTACGACGTGCCACGCGAGGTTGCGAGCGACCGCATCGAATCGACGCTCGACCGGCTTGAACTCGAATACCGCGACCGCCGGCTCGGCGATGTCTCGAAGGGGATGAAACGAAAGGTCGCCATCGCCCGCTCGCTGGTCAACGACCCCGACGTGCTCATCTACGACGAACCCGCAAGCGGGCTCGACCCGCTGACGACGAACTCGGTGCTGGATTTCACCGAGGAACTCCGCGAGGACGACAAAACCGTCGTCTTCAGCGCGCACAACCTCTATCACGTCGAGAGCGTCTGCGACCGTGTCGTCATCATGAACGAGGGCCGGATCATCGCCCGCGGCACGGTCGAGGAAATCCGCGAGGTACACGGCGAGACGAGCTACAGGGTCTACAGCGACATCCCGCTCGAGGCGACCGAAGCGACGGCCGACGGCCGCCACCGCGCGGTTGTCGACACGATGGCCGAGGTTGAGGAGATACAGGATGCGGCGAACGCCGCGGGTGGCAGCGTCACCGACATCCGGACCGACGAGCCGAGTCTCGAATCTATCTTCCTCGAACTGACCGGCCAGCAGATGCCCGGCCGCCGGACGGCTGCCGCGACAGACGCGTCCGACGGGGCTGCCGCTGCTGACGGCGATCCCGACACAGACGGCGATACCGATGCGGACGCTTACGATGTTGATAGCGATGCCGACGAGAGGCCGGACGCCACGGCCGAGCCATCGAGCCAGCCGGAGGGCCGAGAGTGACAGCCGGCGACTGGCGTCGTCGACTCCGCCGGATCGCCCGCATCGCCAGATGGGAACTGAGCCAGACGACCACGAGCTACAACCGGCGGACGCTGGTGATCGCGTTCGTCATCATGGCTGTCGTCGGGGGCGTTGGCGGGGCGGCCCTCTCGCTCGGGGTTGCCTCCCCGGCCCCGAACACCGACATCTACCGGATCGGGGTCGCCGACGATAGCCGCTACACCGAGGTGATCGAGACCAGCAACTCACTCGTCGCTCGCGAAGCCGACCGTCGCGGGCTCGGAACCGGCGAGATCGACCTGCTCATCGAGGAAGTCCGTCAACCGACAGCGCCGCCCGACGAACCCCAGCCCGTGCCGATGCTGATCGTCGAACGCGCAGACAGTGACAAGGGTAACGCCGCACTGACAGCCTTTCGGTCAGCCATTCAGCGCTACAACAACCGGCTGATGACAGCCGAACAGAATAGCTCGGCGGCGTATCCGGTCATCGTGCAGCTTCGCTACCAGCCACAGTCGACGCCCGGTGCCGCCGCCCTCGGCGAGACTGAGGACACCGGAGACACGACCAGCGACGGAACCGATGGCGCAGAAACAAACGGAGTGGATGATGGAGGCGGAACCGATAGCGCAGAAACAAACGGAATCGATGATAGAGGCGAAACTGATGGGACGGACAACGGGAGGGGCGACGGGACAGGAGATACGACCGGTGGCAGCGGTGATGCCACCGACGGAGACGGTACCGACGACTCGACCGGTGACGACACCGCTTCGTCCGAGCAGTCAACCCCCGCTGTCGACGGTACCGGCGACTCACTGCTCGGAATCGATCTATTCGGTGGTGGCGGCACCAGCGGCTCGCCCGCAGAGATCAGCCCGCCGTTCCCGTTCTCGTCGTTGCTGCTGGCGTTCATCTTCCTCGTTCCGATGAACTTCATCATTCAGGCCTACGGTAGCAGTATCCTCAACGAGCGCATCAGCCGTCGCGGCGAACTCCTGCTGGTCGCGCCGGTCGAACGACTCGATATCGTCGCGGGCAAGACACTACCCTACGTCGCCGTCGCAATCGCCGTGACCGCCGCTATCGCGTTCGGAATCGGCGGCAGCCTGTTTTCGGTATTTGCCGTCATCCCTATCGCGCTGACCTTCCTCGCGGCGACGTTCGTCGGCGCGATGTTCGCCCGGTCGTTCAAGGAGTTGACGTTCGTGACGGTGACGATCACCGTCTTCCTGACGAGCTACATCTTCATCCCGTCGATCTTCACGAACGTGACGCCGATCGCGCTCATCTCGCCGCTGACGCTCGTGGTGATGGAGTTGCAGGGTGAGGCGGTCGGGCTCGGCAGCTACGTGTTCTCGACCGCGCCGTTCTATCTGAGTTCCGGCGTGCTGTTCCTGCTTGGAACTGGTGTCTACCGTGAGGAGGATATGTTCTCCCAGAAGCGGGTGCCGCTGAAGTTCCTCGATGCGCTCGACGCACGGCTTAGCGGTCTCCGGTCTGTTGGCGTGTTGACCGCACTGTTCGTCCCGTTCGTATTCGTTTTCGAGCTGCTCGGCGTTGCTGTCCTGTTTATCCTCCCGATTTCGATCTCGATCCCGGCCATCCTCGTCGTGGTTGCCGTCGTCGAGGAGATTGCCAAGAGTATCCATATCTTTGCAGGCTTCGAGAACGACACCTTCGACCGGTCGATAGCGACCGCCCTGCGGCTTGGTGCGGCCTCGGGGGTCGGTTTCTTCGTCGCCGAGAAATTTACTATCGTCGCGCAGGCTGTCGGCTTGCCGGGCCTCGAACTCGGGCGGGCGGCGTTACAACCGGCCGGCGTGACGCCGTCGACAGGGACGCTGCTGCTGCTCGGCCCACTCGTCTTGCACATCGTGACGACCGGCATCTCTGCGCTCGGTGCGCGACGAAACCTGCGGCAGTACGTCGCCACTCTTCTGGCGGCGGTGGCGATCCACGTCGCCTACAACTTCGGGGTGGTGCAACTCTATGGCTGATCAAGCGTCGATCCGCGCGCGGCTCGCCGATCTCGTGAGCGATCAGCGACTCACGATCGCCAAACGCGAGCTACAGGTGCTGGGCCGCGAGAAGACGATCATTCTCGCACTCGTCATCCAGCTATTTGTCGCCGCCTTCTCGGGCTTTCTGGTCGTCGGGCTTGTCTCGCTGTACGATCCCGGCAGCGTCGAGGGCTACCAGATCGACGCCGCTGTCACCGGCAACGCCAGCGGTGAGATGTTGACCGCTATCGACCAGCGGGCCGCTGTCAGCGGTGCGCAATACGAGACGACGGCAGGCGCGTTCGAGGACTTCCAGTCCGGACAGGTCGATGTCGTCTTCGAGACCAGGCGAGCGAACGACCGCCTTTTCGTGACGATGACCGCCCCGGAGGGGAGTATCGAGACGACACTCATCGTCTCGGAGGGGCAGGAGGCGTTGCGCGCACTGGAGCGACAGCTCCGCGTCGACCGGGCGTCGTCGCTGTCGAACGCGCCGTTGCCGTTGCCGCCAGATACCGGCGGGAACCCGTACTTCGATTTCACGTACACGATCCTGCTGCCGTTGCTCGTCTTCCTGCCGGTGTTCATCAGCGGCTCGATCACCGTCGACTCGATCACCGAGGAGGCCGAGCAGGGCACCCTTGAGTTGCTTCGCGTCGCGCCGGTGACGCTGGTCGATATCGTCGACGGCAAGTCGGTGGCGATGATCGCTATCGCGCCGCTACAGGCGATGCTGTGGCTGTTCTTGCTCACACTCAACGGCGTCGCCATCGCCAACGCCAGCTGGCTGTTCGGGCTGGTGGCGGCAACGGCGACCATCGTGGTCTCGCTGTCGGTTGCGGTCTCGCTGCTCGCACCGGACCGGCGGTCGGCTCAGCTGCTGTTCTCGGTTGGCGTCCTGCTATTTTTCGCCGGTGCGACGCTCCTGCCGGCTGATCCGGCGAACACGGCCGCGCGGCTGGCCATCGACAGCGCGACGCCGACGACGCGGCTGGCGGTACTCGTCTACGGGGCTGTTGCCATCGCCGCGGCCGTGGCGGTCAGACAGCTCGCAAAACGAACCGATCCAAACACACTATAGCCCGTCTCACCTGGTCTGGCGTCAAGCCACCGAGTTTTGCGAACGATCTTTCGCCCGCAACCCAGTTGCTGGGAATCACCCCCGGTGCTATATGTAGGCGGATTCACTACGACTAGATATGGTACCGACGATACTCACAGAGGTGCTCTCGCAGGCCTTCGAGTACCGCATGTACTTCCTCGGCGTCTCAGGGTTCGTTATCGCCGGCCTCGCGGTTACCTACGGCATCCAGACGCAGGATACGGTGGCGGCACTCGGCGCGCTCCTCTTCCTCCCGAACGCGGCCGTCCTCCTCGGCATCGGCCTTCGTGAACGCGGCCTGATCGGTGACGCGTCGGCACAGGGGTCCAGCTCTGAGTAATCTCCAACTGAGCCGGGGTTACCCTGCTGTATCGGCGGCGAGTCGCTGCTGGATGAGTTGATCGACGTTGTACAGCAGCACGGCGACCGACACCAGCACGGTCGCAAAGTAGACGATGAGCTCGGGCGGTCCCGAAACAGCCCCGCCGAGGGCCGTCCCACCGAAGCCGACGACGACGAGTTCGACCCACGTCACGAGGATGCGGGAGACGAGCCACGGCGTCTGGCTGTCACCCACGTCAGTAGGCCTCCTCGGGGGTGATCGGGCCGCTGAACGCCGAGTAGAGAACGACGAAGTACGTCGCCACCAGCGGCAACAGCAGGGCAGCCGCGATCGACATCAGATTCAGCGGGAGCGTCGAGACGATGGTCTCGCTGACCGTCATTCCGGTCGCGGGGTCGATCGCGGGATACATGATGATCGCCACGACCGCAATCAGCCCGTAGGTGAGCACAGCCGCCGCGCCGAGCGCCAGCAGACTCTCCTCACGTCGCATCGCAACGATGTAGCCGGCTGCGAGGCCGATCGAGGCGACCACCAACAGGAGGATGACCGGATGGAGCAGCGTCGACAGCCCGCCGGGCAGCCGCACGGCAAGAAGCGCCAGCGTCGCCACCACCGCGACCAGATAGCCGACGGTCGCGTACTGTCCGTAGGTCGACACTCGCTCCGGCAGGTCGGTCGGGGCTTTGAGCCGGAGGAACGCGGCCCCGGAGACGACCGTCAGCAGCGTCAGCGTCACGCCGACGACGAGACCGATCAGCGTGACGAACCCCTCGTTGCCGACGAGCCAGTTACCGGCAAAGATGCCCAGCAGGAACGGCGCGAGCACGCTGCCCGCGACGAAGGCGACGCTCCACGCCTGCTGCCAGCGGTCGTCGTGGCGCTGTTCGTACATCTCTGGGGCCAGCCCGCGCAGGATCAGCGCACCCAGAATCCCGAACATGAGCAGGTAGTGTCGGCTGAACAGCGTCGCGTAGGCCTCCGGAAACGCCGCGAACAGCGCGCCACCGAAGACGACCAGCCAGACCTCGTTGCCGTCCCAGAACGGGCCGATAGCGGCGATGACGGTCTCGCGTTCCCGGTCGGTATCAAGCAGGCCGAAGATCGCGCCTGCCCCGAAGTCGAACCCATCGAGGAACAGGAACGTCGCCAGCAGCGCGAACATGAGCCCGAACCAGAGCTCCGGCAGCGGGAGGCCGAAAATCGGGCCCGCACCGAGTGATTCGACGCTAACCATCGGTACTCACCTCCGGGCGGTCGCTCTCGGTCTCAGTCATCGTCGGCTACCCCCACAGCCGGACTGTCGGGCATCGGCGCGCGGTCCGACCGCTCGCGGAGCTGGTCGCCGCCCGGCGGGCCGTTGCGGATGATCCGGGCGATGACGTAGGTGTACAGCCCGAGCAACGCGAGATAGACCACGCCGAAGCCGGCCAGCGTGAGCGTCGCCTCCGCCCCGGTCAGCCCCGGCGAGACCCCCTCGCTGGTCTTCATCACCCCCTGAATAATCCAGGGCTGCCGGCCGACCTCGGTGACGACCCACCCCAGTTCGACGGCGACGATGCCGAGCAGGGTCGACCCCATCAGTGCCTTGTGCAGCAGGCCGTCATCGAACAGTTCACCCTTGTACCACCGGTAGCCGCCCCAGAACGATAACAGAATGAACCAGAAGCCCATCCCGACCATCGCCCGGAAGGCCCAGAAGACGATCGCCACCGGTGGCGACTCGGTCTCGAACTCGTTGAGGCCGGTTATTTCGGCTGTCGGATCACCCCCGCTGGCGAGCCACGACGCGCCGCCCGGTATCCCGATCCCGAACAACTCCTTGGCGCGTGGATCAGTGATCGAATCGAGATTGGTCGGGACCGCGGCCAGATACTCGGGCACGTAGGAGTCAGTCTCCCAGACGGCCTCCATCGCGGCGAACTTCTGTGGCTGGGTTTCGGCGACGTGCCGGCCGTACATATCGCCGTGGAAGACCTGGAACGGCGCGGTGAGCAGCAACGCGATGAGGCCGATCTTCAGCGTCGTCTCCCAGAAGTTCACGTTGTCGACCTCGATCCCGCGAACGTGGTGTTTGAACACGTAGTAGGCGGCGATCCCGGCCATGAACAGCGCGACCGACTCGACGGCCGCGTTCTGCATGTGGACGTACATGTAGCCGAACCGCGGGTTGAGATAGGCCGCGATCGGATCGACCAGATGGACGACGGTCTGGCCGCCCTCGGTGACGGTTTCGAACCCGCGTGGCGTCTGCATCCACGAGTTGGCGATCAGAATCCAGACCGCCGAGAGCCACGTCCCGAGGCCGACAGCGATACTTGAGACGAAGTAGAGTTTATCGCCGACGCGCTCGCGGCCGAAGACGAAGATGCCGAGGAACGTCGCCTCCAGCATGAACGCCATCATCCCCTCGACGGCCAGCGGGCCGCCGAAGAGCTCGCCCGCGGCGGTCGCAAACGCCGCGAAGTTGGTGCCGAACTCGAATTCGAGGACGATCCCCGTCACCGTGCCGACGACAAACGAGATGGCGAAGATCTTGGTCCAGAACCGACGCAACTGTTCGTACACCGGTCTGCCAGTCCGAATGTCCTTCCACGTGAAGTAGATGAGAAACGGGGCCAACCCCATGCTCATCACCGGGAAGATGATGTGGACGATGGTGGTCAGCGCGAACTGGAGCCGGCTGGCGATGAGTGGATCGACCATGGCTGAGTGGTGGCTACAGATCGAATCTATAGAATATATCGGCTTAAGCGTATTTGTGGTTCCAAGCCGCTGGGAACCCACGCACTGTTTATACGGTTCCCACAGTGATACACAGTATGGACGCCCGCCGTGGTGCCTTTGCGCTTGTCACGCTGGTGACGGCGATCATGGCGATCAGAGGGCTGGTCGCGTTTCGCAACGGCGATCTCGGCACGGTCGGTCGACAGCTCGGCGTCGGCGGGATCGTCCTCGCATTCGGGATCGGGCTCGTCCGGCACTGGGACGACATCGGGTAGCATCCACCGTTGATGGCGGGTGCCGCCGAACCCCCACAGCACTCAGTTCATAACGGCCGTGTTACCACGCGTTTCGATCAACTCGGCGTCGACCTCGTCGGCGAGTTCAGCCGCGAGGCTATCGGTGTCGTCGCTCCCGCGGGCCGCACGAAGGAACTTGATCTTGACCAGCTCGTTCTGTTGCAACTGATCGGCCAGCTCGTCGGTGACAGCACCGATCCCCTTCTTGCCGACCCAGACGGTGACATCCAGATCGTGGGCCTGCTTTCTGAGTTCGTCGGATACCATTGCCACCGATTACTGGTTCGCCGGGTTTCAACGTTTAGAAATGGTGCTCGCTGGATACTACGTCCTTGCGGCCCCTCGTCGCGTCTGACATAGGTTAATAAACCCAGAGCTATTGAGTAGCAGTCAACGTATGTTATCGCTACCGTCTCACGGGCGTCTGCGGGGGATCCAATGAAACTCGCAACAATCGGCGTCGGGAACGCGGGCAGCAAGGTCATCGACCGGATGATCGAGTTCGAGCAGGATACCGGGCGTGATCTCTGCCGGCACTCGCTGGTCATCAACACCGCACGGACCGACCTTGCCAAACCGGAGTACATCCCGGAGGATCGCCGCGTGCTGATCGGCGAAACCCACATGAAGGCGAAGGGTCACGGCGTCGGCGGCGACGCCGCTATCGGTGCTGAGGTGGCACAGAAGGATATCGACGAGATTCGCCGTATCTTCGACGACGTGGAGATCCACGAGGTCGACGCGATCCTCGTCGCGGCCGGGCTCGGCGGCGGCACCGGGAGCGGTGCTGGCCCGGTCGTTATCGAGGAACTGCAGACCATGTACGACGAGCCGGTCTACGGGCTGGGTATGCTCCCGGGCAAGTACGAGGGCGGTCGCCCCGCGCTCAACGCGGCTCGCTCGCTGCAGTCGTTTGTCACCAAGGTCGACAACTTCATCGCCTTCGACAACGACGCCTGGCGGTCCCGTGGCCAGACGATCGAGGAGGGGTACGACGAGATGAATCAGGAGCTCGCCACGCGGATCGTCACACTGCTGGCGGCGGGCGAGGTCGACGAGAGCGATGTCGGCGAGAACGCGATGGACTCCAGCGACATCATGCGGACCATGGAGATCGGTGGCGTCTCCTCGATCGGCTACGCGTCGACCGGTATCGACGCGCCCGACGAGGGCCTCCTCTCGAAGTTCAGCGAGGAGGAGGTGTCGGAGATGGAATCGACCGATGCCGCCAAGATCAAGGGGCTCGTCCGGCGGGCGGTCAACTCCCGGCTGACGATCCCCGGCGATGTGGCCAGCGCCGAGCGCGCGCTGATCGTTTTCGCCGGCCGACCGGAGAACATCTCGCGGAAGGGCGTCGAGTCGGCCCGCGACTGGCTCGAACAGGAGACCGAGACCGTCGACGTGCTGGCGGGCGACGATCCACGGCCAAACTCCGACACTCTGGCGGCGGTCGTCCTGCTCTCGAACGTGACCGAAACGCCCCGGATCGACGAGATTCAGGAGCAGGCGGTCGACGCACAGGACACCATCGAACAGCAGGAGGCCGTCCGCGAGGAGGAGATCGAGTCGCTGATCACCGACGATGACAATGATCTCGATCCGATCGTATAGCGTCCTCCCGCGATCACGCCGGGCGGAGGCCACGGCATGAAGCTCTCGCTGTTCGGGGTTGGCGACGCCGGCACGCGGCTCCTCAACGAGTTCGTGCAGGGGGAAGCTGACACGGGCCGGAACTTCACCAACGGCAACGTGCTCGCGTTCAATACGGCCGCCGAGGCGTTCGGTGAGGCGACAGTCATCCCCGAGGAGCGACAGATTCTGATCGGCGATACCCATCCCGAGGTCAATCAGTACGTCGACCCGGAAAATGACGACCCGGAGTCGGCACCCGGTGAGGGCGAGGCCGCACCCAGTGAGGGCAGTACGGCACCCGGCGTCGACGGCGATCCCGACCTCGGTGCGACCGTCGCGGGCGACGAACTACCGGAGATACGGCGTGCACTGGATCTCGTCGACGACACCGAGGTCGACGCGGCGATGCTCATCGTCGGCTTGGGCGGCGGGACCGGAGCCGGTGTCGGGAGCGTCCTGCTTGAAGAGCTCAGATCGATCTACGAGAGTCCGATTTACGTGCTGGGCGTCCTGCCCGCGTCAACCGAGTCTGACCAGCGGGCGCTGACCGCCGCCCGTGCGGTCCGGACGTTCGTCCCGATAGCCGACGCCGTTCTCCCGGTCGACAACGATGCGTGGCGACGCGACGCCGAGCCACTCGCCGGACAGTACGACCGGATCAACGAGGCCGTCACCACCCGGGTGTTGTCGCTGTTTGCGGCCGGCGAAACCGAGCCGGAGTCGGTCTCGGAGATGCGGATCGATCCCGCCGACATGCGGCGCACGCTGGCCGTCGGCGGCCTCGCCTCGATCGGCTACTCGACGGTCGAGGTCGAAACCGATTCCGACGGCCTGCTCGCCAGCCTGTGGCGACTGCTGGGCTTGGCTGACGAGACACCGGATACGAAAACTGACGCGGCGACGATCAAGCGGCTCGTGCGGCGCGCGCTGGAGTCGAAGCTGACGCTGCCCTGTGATATCACCTCGGCCGACCGCGTGCTGCTCATCCTCTCGGGGCCGCCGGGGGATATCTCCCGGAAAGGATTCGAGACCGGGCGGTACCTGCTGGAACAGGAGACGACCACCGTCGAGGTGCTGGCCGGCGACGAGCCGGTGCCATCTGCCTCGACGATCACCGCGACAGTGTTGCTCTCGAATGTGACCGACGTGCCCCGGATTGACGAGCTACAGCGTCGGGGTGTGGACCATCTTCCCGACACCGAGACAGCGAGCGAGTCCGGTTCTACGACCGACGGCAACAGCGAGGATCACGGCTTCGAGTTCCGGGACGGCGGTGTCGACCCCGACGAGGCGGAACCAGCCACCGAGAGTGACGCTGATTCCACGGACGGTGCTGCTGGGTCGGACGCCGAATCTGCCGCCGCCGCTGATGAGGTTATCGACGACGATGCAGACGAGGCTGCCACGGCGGACGCCGCTGACAACGAAGTGGCCGACGGCGACGAGAGCGTCGAGTCGACGCCAGCGACCGCCGACAGCGAGTAGCGACCGCCCGGCTGGCTGGCACACGATTGTCCCGGTGAGCGGTGCGTCCGGTCCGATATCCTGATAGCCCCACGCCAGAATGCCGGGGTATGGACGTTCATATCACTCCCTCACGGCTCGGGGGCACGGCTCGCGCACCGCCATCGAAGAGCTACACCCACCGGGCGATCCTCGCGGCCGGCTACAGCGACGGCGCGACGGTCTACAATCCACTCGACAGCGCCGACCCGCGGGCGACACAGCGGGCGGTCGAGGCCTTCGGCGGTTCGGTCGAGTCAGCCGGCGACGACGCCCTCGATATCACCGGGTTTGACCGGGTTCCCGACGTGCCGGACGACGTGATCGACTGCGCCAACAGCGGGACAACGATGCGACTCGTCACCGCGACGGCCGCGCTCGGTGACGGGCTGACGGTGCTGACCGGCGACGACTCCCTGCGCTCGCGGCCGCAGGGTCCCCTGCTTGAGGCCCTCGCTGACCTCGATAGTCGGGCCGAGAGCACACGCGGCAACGGACAGGCCCCGCTGGTCGTCGGTGGCTCACTCGACGGGGGCACGGTTGCTATCCCGGGCGATGTCTCCTCGCAGTACATCTCGGCGTTGCTCATGGCCGGCGCGGTCACCGAGGAAGGGATCGAACTCGATCTGACGACCGAGCTCAAATCCGCACCGTACGTCGATATCACGCTGGAAGTACTCGACGACTTCGGCGTTACCGCCGAGCCGGTTGGCGCCAGTGGCGGCGAGATTCGGTCGGCTGGCGCCGACGGTTTTGTCGTCGAAGGATGCCAGACGTACGCCCCCGAGAACGGGGAGTACCACGTCCCCGGCGACTTCTCGTCGATGTCGTACCTGCTGGCCGCAGGGGCGGTCGCCGCCGGTGCGGACGAGACGGTCGTCGTCGAGGGCGCCCAGCCGAGTGCGCAGGGCGACAGCGCGATTGTCGACGTGCTCGACGCGATGGGCGCCGACATCGCGTGGGACAGAGACGCTGGCGAGATCACCGTCTCAAGGTCGTCGCTATCGGGAACCACCATCGCCGTTGGCGACACGCCCGATCTGTTGCCGACGATTGCGACGCTCGGGGCCGTTGCCGACGGCGACACCGTCATCGAGAACTGCGAGCACGTCCGCTACAAGGAGACCGACCGCGTGAGCGCGATGGCGACCGAACTCGAAAAACTGGGTGCGTCAGTCACCGAGGAGGAAGCCACGCTGACGATTCACGGCAGCGACTCCTCGCTGTCTGGCGCGACCGTCGAGGGGTATCACGACCATCGCGTCATCATGTCGCTGGCGGTCGCCGGCCTCGTCGCCGACGGGACCACCACTGTGACCGGCGCGGATCACGTCGACGTGTCGTTCCCGGGGTTTTTCGAGGTGCTCGGGTCGCTTGGAGCCGAGTTCTCTCGTTCGGAGTAGTTTCTGAGACGACGGTAGATTTTTGAAACCGCTCGGTCTCAACCCGGTATGGCCGGCCCCCCACTGGTGCTGGGAACGGTCACCGAGACGCTGCCGATCGGCGGGATCGACTTCCTCTCGGTCGGCTCAGTCGTCTTCAGTGCGGTCGCCGCGCTGGGCTACGGGCTGGTGACCCTGCTTATCGGGACGTTTCTGGTCACACGGCGCGAGGGGCCGCTCAGAGAGATCGATGCGACCGTGCAGACCGAGCCGCTTCGCTCGCTTGTCTGGGGCCTCGTCGCCATGGTGGTCCTGATCGTCGGCTACCTGCTTGTCGGCGTTACCGTCGGGGTACTCGTCGAACTCGGCGCGCCCCCACAGGTCAACGGACTGCTCTTGCTCGCTATCCTCGTCGGAGTCCTGATTCTCGTCGTCGCCACCGCGGCCGGCCGGTTCGTCGCCGGTAGCTTCCTCGTCAGGCGTGTCAGCGATGACCCGCCAAACCGCTGGCTTGCGCTCGGCGCTGGCGTCGTTCTACTCGGTGTAGCCGGCTTGCTGCCCGTGATCAGCCTTGCCGGGCCGGTGGCGACGTTGCTCGCGGTTGGTGGGATCGTCGGCCGCGCACTCGACGACGTCGACGTGCGTCTGTGGGACGACTACGTCGCCCACCGGGTGGAGCGCGTCGATAGCCAGCTGTGGGATCAGTGACGCTGGCCGTGGACGGCTGGCGGGTCGACGGAACCACTCAGGTTTTGCCTCCCCCGGTCCACCAGATTGTATGGACGACCGAATTCGCGAGCATGCGTCGATTCTCGTCGACTGGAGTGCCCGCGTCGACCCCGGTGACAATGTCGTCGTGAGCGTCGCCGAGGGGGCGCACGACCTCGCGGTCGCTGTCGCCGAGGCACTCGGTGAACGCGGCGCGAGCATGGTGGCGACCTACGATTCGGCCGAACTCTCGCGGGCGTATCTGCGGGCCAACGGCGAGGACAACAGTGAAGCCGCCTTCGACGATACCCCGTCGCACGAACTGGCGCTGATCGAGAACGCCGACGTGTATCTCCGCCTCGGCGGCGGGCGAAACACGGCGGCGACGGCTGACGTGCCCGCGGCGACGCGACAGGCCTACCGCCGCTCCCGGACCGATATCCGCGAGGCACGGCTGGCAACCGACTGGGTGTCGACGGTCCATCCGACGCGCTCGCTCGCCCAGCAGGCCGGGATGTCACACGAAGCCTATCGGGACTTCGTCTACGATGCTGTGCTCCGCGACTGGGAATCGCTGGCCGAGGAGATGGCCCAGCTCAAGACGATTCTCGACGACGCGGACGAGGTCAGAATCGAGGGCCCCGAGACTGACCTTCGGCTCTCGATCACGGATCGCACCGCGGTCAACAGCGCCGCCTCGGTTGCCTACGACTCACACAATCTGCCATCGGGCGAGGTGTTCACCGCGCCCGCCGAGGCCGAGGGGACGATCCGGTTCGACGTGCCGATGACCGTCGACGGCAGCCCGATCCGCAACGCCGCGTTCACCATCGAGGAGAACACGGTCGTCGACTACCGGGCCGAGCAGGGCGAGGCGGTCCTCGGCGACGTGCTCGACACCGACGACGGCGCGCGCCGACTGGGTGAACTTGGGATCGGAATGAACCGCGGGATCGACCGCGTGACCGACCGGATTCTGTTCGACGAGAAGATGGCCGAAACCGTCCACCTCGCGGTGGGCCGTGCTTACGACGCCTGCCTGCCAGAGGGTGATTCCGGCAACGACTCGGCCGTTCACGTCGACCTGTTGACCGATATGAGCAAGGAGAGCCGACTCGTCGTCGACGGTGAGACGATACAGCGAAACGGAACCTTCCGCTGGGAGAACGGGTTCGACGCCGAGAGCGCCTGAGCGGCGACCTCCACACGAAGCACTCCCGTTTTCTCTACCTATGCGTCAGTTTGTCACACCGTTAGCGATACGACTGGTCAGTCACGGGAATACGGAGATAGTTCAGGTACCGCGCTGGCGACGGGCGGCCCACTCGTCTTTCGAGACGACGTACAGCATTACCTCGGTCAGGAGCTGTGTTTCCCCGCTGTCCTCCTCCGGTTCGATCATCTCGTAATGGACGGCCCGGTCGGTGACGCGGAAGCTGATGCTGTCGTCGTCACGGGTGCTGTCTTCGTCTCCCGGGCCGCGACTCTCGGTCGAGAAGTTCGTCAGACTCACCAGATCGCCAACCTGTGGGATCGGCGGTGAGATGGCGCTGGCCGCGCCAATCTCCATCTCGGTCTGATCGTCGAGAATGACGATCTCGGTCTGTTCGGCCCGGTCTTTGAACCCTGTTTTAGAGACGTTCTCAGCCATACCCAAGGGAACAACGATGGACCAATTAAATCACTGGGGTTAATTGTCAAATCACTAATAGTCACAACGATGTCTTTCTTGCACCGACACTACTCCGACTCTTCCAGCGAGTGTGTGTGGCCACAGTTGGGACATTCGACCTCCTCACTCCGTAGTTCCGCGCTCTGCTCGCGTACGTCCCGCATCACAGCGGAGATCCGTTCCTCGGCGTCGAGTTCGTCGGCGACAGCGAGATCGACGCCCTCGACCTCCAGCAGGAACTTGGCAACCTCCGTGACCTCGTACATCAGATCGTCGAGTTCCTCGGCGGTGAAAAACCCCGACATCGCCCCATACAGGAACGTCGCGCCGGCCTTCGTTACCTTCCCCTCGAAGGAGTCTCGCGCCTGATTGACTGCCTGTGGCGTGTAGGTGTCGGTCATAAACGGGACGAGCTCGGGCAGGTTCTCGCCGATCTTCGTCATCTCGACGCCGGTTTCGGTCCGGAAATCCGCACACAGCCGGGCGATAGCCCACTCCCGGGCAGTGATGTAGGTGCGATCGCGCAGGAACTCGTTGACGCGGTCGTACTGTGAACCGTCCATCTTGGTGAACCGCTCGTACTTTCGCACGTCGGTCGGCACCTCGTCGTTCGCGGCCGATTCCTCGTCTCCCGCCTGCTCGTCGTCGGTGTCGGCTGTGTCGGTAGCGTCGTCCATCCCCGCGTCGTCAACGTCGCTGGTGTCAGTAGTGTCCGTCGCGTCGTCAACATCCGCAGTCTCGGCGTCGCCGGCCGGCGGGTCGTCGGCTGTGGCGGTCTCGCTCGCGGCGGTATCGGCCCCACTGGCCGCCGCGTCGGTCTCCTCGCCGGCTGTCGGCTCGTCATCCATAGCGGCCCTGCGGCCGGCCGGCTGAAAAACGTTGTCGTGGCTGTGACGAGCGGTCGCACCGACAGGCAAGCTTTTAGCGGCGTGCCGCACGGAACATATCTATGGACGTGCTAGTAGGGATCGGCAGCCCCGACGAGTCGGTTGCCGCCCTCGAACGAACCGCCCGACAGGCGGCGGCGACCGGCGACAGCGTCACTGTCGCCATCGTCGGTGACCACCCCGCAGAGGCCCGGGAGCGACTCGAAACCGAGTCGAGTTCGGTCGCCGACGACGCCGGTATCGACGTGTCGATCCGCCATCTCGACGGCGACCCCGGAAGCCAGCTCGTCGACGTGGCCGAGGCCGAGGAGTTCGACGAACTCGTCATCGGCGGCGGCTCGGAGAGTCCGATGGGCAAGATCACGATCGGATCGACAGCCGAGTTCGTGCTGCTGAACGCACACACCACGGTGACTCTTGTCCGATGAGCAGTGATCGACGCTATCCGGACGAGATCTCCGGGCCGTTCCCGACCCCGCCGATCACGTTCACCGACGCCGAGGACCGCGACATCGAGATCCGGCCGTACGACAGCACAGACCACGAGTACGAGGCACTTGCCGAGATGTACGTCGCATTCGACCCCTCGGACCGCGCACAGGGGATTCCGCCGGGCAAGGAGCCGCGTATCCGGACGTGGCTCGACGGTATCCTCGCTGACGACTGTTACAACATCATCGCGTGGGACGGCGACACCGCAGCCGGCCACGCGACGCTCGTTCCCGACGCCGAGGGCGACAACTTCGAGCTCGCTATCTTCGTCCTGCAGGAGTACCAACAGGCCGGGATCGGCACGAACCTGATGGAGGCACTGCTTGGCTACGGCAAGAGCGTCGGAATCGCCAAGGTGTGGCTCACGGTCGAGCGGTGGAACCATCCCGCTGTCTCGCTGTACAAGAAGGTCGGCTTCGAGACGACGGGGGCGGAGAACTTCGAGCTTGAGATGGCGATCCGTATCGGCGAGGACGCGGCATAGTCGCGGCCGGACCGGCTCAGACCGATAGCACGGGCTGGCTCGCGTACTGCAGGACGTACTCGGCGGCTTTTTCGAGCACGTCGCTGTCTGGCTCCGTCGCGGGTTCTCGCGGCACCACGATGAAGTTCGCGTCCAGCTCGTCGGCCGTATCGAGAACGACGCTCCCCGGGTGGAGCGTCTTGATCTCCGTCGAGAACCCCTGCACCACAGATGTTGACAGTGCCACACCTCCCTCATTTGCGATGTCGCGGACGATCTGGCCGAAGGATTCGGTGTCGTCGGCGACTTTCTCCTCGTCGACAGCGCCGGTTTCGATCCCCCGGACGGTTGGCTCGCCAAGGACGTACACCGCATGGACGGCCGCACCGTAGCGGTCGGCGATCGCCACGGCGTACTCGACGGCCGCCCGCGACTCATCGCTCCCGTCGACGGGAACGAGCACGAGATCAATATCAAGCTCGGCCATACCGCACAATCCCGTGGCGGCCACAAAAACACTCCCTTCCATCGGAGCGGACCCGCCCCCGGCGACCGCGCGGTGCCGACGGCGGAGGAGCGGGTTTTTATTCGCCCCGGGTAAATGATCTACCATGTTCGAGACGATTGTGGTGGCGACCGACGGCTCCGAGAGCGTCGGCCGGGCGGTCTCGGTCGCGCTGGATCTCGCCGACCGGTTCGACGCGGCCGTCCACGCGCTGTCTGTCGTCGACACGACCGAGGTCGACTCCTCGCCGCAGTCGGTGCAGAGCGATCTCCGCGAGGCGCTGTCAACACAGGCCGACGACGCGCTGCAGGCGGTCACGGCCGGCACCGACCAGCCGGTGACGACCGCGGTCCGGGAGGGCCGGCCGGCCGACGAGGTCGGCGACTACGCCCGTGCTGTCGACGCCGATATGGTCGCGACCGGCACCCGCGGCCGCCACGGCGAAAACCGGTTTCTACTTGGCAGCGTCGCCGAGCGCGTCGTGCGCACCTGCCCGGTGCCGGTGTTGACCGTTCGCCAGCTTAGCGACGCCGAGGCGGCCTGATCGAGCCGTTGGCGACGCTGTTGCGGCTCGAACGAGCCGTCGGCGATACAGAGGCGGCCTGAGCGAGCCACCACCGATGCGCAAACCACAGCCGGGTGGTCGACAGGACGAGGAAGTTTTTACACTGCATCCTGTGGTGCGTTCATGGACGACGATCTTATCGACAGCGATGATCTCCCGCTCGACCGGCGGTCACTCCTCCCCGGAACGGGGTTCTTCTATCCCGACTCCCTCGACGAGGACCGGAGCAAGCAGCGCGCGAAGGCGGCACTCGACGGCGCGGAGGCGGTTGTCGTCACCGACTCCGACGCCGACGGGCTGGGCTGTGTCGCACTCGTCCGCGAGGCCCACGACGCGGCCGTCGATGCCGAGCCCTACCTCGAGGAGATCGAGGCCGACCTTGCCGACGAGGCGTCGGCTGATGAAGACACCACCGACATCGCAGCTGATGGCGACGACGGGGATGCGGCGGCTGCCGACGATATCGATGGTCCCGAGCCAGACCTGCTTGACACCGAGGACGACACACCGGGCTCGTCGGTGGGGCTCATCGCCGCCGGCCCACACTCGCTGACCAAGTCGCTCAACTACGTTGCCGGCTATGCCGAGCCGGGGATCGACGTCTACATCTGCGATATCGCGCCCGACGAGTACGACGAAATCGCCGAGCCGCTGGAGACCGTCGTCGAACTCGGCGACCGTGTCGCGTGGTACGATCACCACCAGTGGCCTGACGACGTGGCCGAGGCGGTCGGCGAGGCCGGCGTCGACCTCGTCGTCGGCGACTCCGACGCGGAGTGTAGCACCGATGTCGCGTTGCGGTCGCTGGACCACGAGTTCGACGAGCAGTTCGTTGAACTGGCCGCGGCCACCCGGGATCACGACCTCTGGATCAACGACGACCCTCGCAGCGAGGATCTGGCCGATTACGCCTTCTGGACCGACGCCGAGGAGTACGCCGCCGTCGTCGGCGCCTACGGCGCCTCACTGCCGGATGTGGTCGAGGAGTACATCGCCGAGCGACGCGTCCAAAAGGATCAGTTGATCGAGAAGGCAGTCGATCGGGCGGCCTACAAATCGATCGGACCGTGGACGGTCGGCGTCACCTACGGCCGTTGTTCGCAAAACGAGGTCGCCGACGGGCTCCGCGACGAGGGGGCCGATGCGGCTGTCATCGTCAAACCATCCGGTAGCGCGAGTATCCGGGGCGGCGACAGCTTCGAACGGGCGCATCTGGTCGCTCGGCAGGTCAACGGCGGCGGCCACCCCAAGGCCGCGGGCTGCAAGCCGGATATCTACGACGATATGATGGATTTCGCCTACCACTGGACGACCAACGGCGAACCGGCGAAACGCGTGATTCTGGCTGCCTTCGAACGCGTGGCCGAGGAGATGGATGAGGACGACGATCCGGGATGATTCGGACGCCGAGGGAGATGGCGACGAGACGTCCGACGACGAGTAGCGATCCGAACGAGGCCCACCTGCTGGAAACCCCCGAGACTTATTATCTCGTAAACAACAGTCGAAATTGTGGTTTACGAGACCGACAACCGGACGATAGCCGACGCCGTCACCCGGGTTCTCGACGGCGACCAGCTCGACCGGACCGACGCCATCGCGCTTTTAGCCCAGCCGGTCGAGGAGCTCGCCGCGGCGGCCGACACGGTGCGGGCAAAACTCGGCGACGGCACGGTCGACGCCTGCAGCATCGTCAACGCCAAGGCCGGCAACTGCGCCGAGGACTGCGGCTTCTGCGCGCAGTCGGCCCACTTCGATACCGGCATCGAGACACACGGCTTCCTCGATCCCGAGGAGATTCTGGCGGCCGCGAAACGTGCCGAAGCCGACGGTGCCCAGCGGTTCGGCATCGTCGTCGCCGAGAAGGGCGTCAGCAAGGACACGCGGCCCGAGGAGTGGGCAGAAGTGCTCCGCGCGGTTCGGCTTGTCCGTGACGAAACCGACATCGAGATCGATGCCAGCCTCGGGTTGCTCACACAGGAGGAGGCCAATATCCTCGCCGAGGAGGGGCTCAACCACTACAATCACAACATCGAGACCTCGCCGCGCTACTTCGACGAGATCGTCTCGACGCACGATTTCGAGGACCGCCTGAAAACCCTCCGTCGCGCGAAAAACGCGGGGATGGACCTCTGTGCGGGCGTCATCCTCGGGATGGGCGAGACGCCGGCCGACCGCGTCGATGCCGCGCTCGAACTCAGGAAGATTGGAGTCTCCTCGCTCCCGGTCAACATCCTCAATCCGGTCGAGGGCACACCGCTGGGCGACCGCGAGACGGCGGCGATCTCGAAAACCGACCTGATCAAAACCATCGCTGTCTATCGACTGCTTCACCCGACCGCGCGCGTCCGACTCACCGGCGGCCGCGAGGTCAACCTCGCCGCTGACGAACAGCACTGGCCCTTCGAGGCCGGCGCGGACGGGCTACTGACCGGGGATTACCTGACGACGGGCGGGCAGGATGCAGCGACGGATATCGAGGTCATCGAGAACGCCGGCCTTGAACCAAATATGGCGGTCAACGAGTTCGATCCCGAGCGCGTCAAGACGGCGGCCGGGGGCGACGCGACGACACGGCGGTCGAATCGAGTGCCGACGACTGACGCGGTTACTCGCCAGTGAACTCCGGTTCTTCGTCGTTTCTGAAGGCGTCGACACCGTCGCTGAAATCCTCCGTTTCGAGTAGCTGGCCGAACGCGTGGGCCTCGGTTTCGAGCCCGCCGTCGGTGTCGTCGCGGCCGGCGCGCATCGCGCGTTTGGTGTACTTCTGGGCGAGCGGCGGGCCAGCGGCCAGCTGTTCGGCCATCTCCATCGCTCGCTCGTCGAACTCGTCGGCGTCGACGACGCTCGTCAGAAACCCGTAGTCGGCCATCTCGCCCGCGCTGTAGCGGTCGCCGGTGAAGATGATCTCCTTCGCGCGACTCTCGCCGATGAGGTTCGGGAGTCGCTGCGTGCCACCCCACCCTGGCAGCAGGCCGAGGTCGTGCTCGGGCTGGCCGAACGTCGAGTCGTCGGTGGCGATGCGGAGGTCAGCCGCTGTCGCCAACTCCATGCCGCCGCCGAGGCAGAACCCGTCGATAGCGGCGACGACGGGCGTATCGCAGGCCTCCAGCCGGCCAAACGCCTCTTGACCCGTGCGTGCGAGTTCGACGCCCTCGGGAGCGGTCATGTCGTCGGCAGCCAGCGCCGAGAGGTCCGCGCCGGCCGAGAACGCGCGGTCGCCAGCGCCAGTGATGAGGAGGCAGCGGACATCGCTGTCGCCCCTGAGGTCGTCGATAGCGGTTGCCAACTCCTCTAGAAGTGTCGGTGTAATCGTGTTGAGGTCGTCGGGACGGTCGAGCACGATCCGGGCGACCCGGTCCGATCGCTCGGTGTGGATCGTTTCGTAGTCGTCGGCTGTCATAGCCGTGCTACCGCCCCACACCGATTCAACGTTCCGCCTCGGCTGTGACCGTCGCTCGCTCGGCTACGTGCTGTGCACCGTGCGGTTGTCAGCGGTACCGAGATCGTGCTCGTCGCTGATGTCGTGGCCCGCCGCATACGCATTGAGCTTTGCGGCCGCCGGCGACTCGCGGATGGCATCGTCGTCGTAGCCGGCTTCCTCGAAGGTCGTTAGCAAGGACTGTTGATTTCTGAGGCTGTACTTCTGGTGGTAATCCTCGGCCGGATGGAACCGCGAGAGCTGTTCGACCCGGGTTGCGATGCCGTCGGCGGTATAGGCCCTCGAATCGAGGAAGTCGGTGAGCGTCTTGCGCTGGTCAGGACTGCCGACGAAGATGATGTTCTGATACTGTGTTTTGCGGGTCTGCTGGTTCGGGTCGTGACCGCGGAACGCGAGATCGAGCAGGTCGGCAAAGGACTGCGCTTCGGGGTCGTAGTCGACCTGGAACGCCTCGGTGTGGCCGCCGAGACTCCGATACGTCGGATCGGCTTTCGTGCCGCCAGCGTAGCCGACACGGGTGCGGACGACCCCGTCGAGCGCGCCGAACTGGGCGTCCGGCCCCCAGAAACAGCCGAGTGCGAACGTCGCCGTCTCGGTTGCCGATGGCTCCGGCGCAGCGCGGTCAAACTCCTCGATCTGTGTAGGCGTTGGACTCATATGGGTGCGCTCGACGCTTACTCGTCGTCGAAATCGAGTGCGGCACCGTTGATGCAGTAGCGCTTGCCGGTTGGCTTCGGTCCGTCGTCGAAGACGTGTCCGAGGTGGCCGTCGCAGTTGCTACAGACGACCTCGGTTCGCGTCCGGCCGAGGCTGTTGTCGGGTTCGGTTTCGACGGCGTCGCTGTCGGCCGGATCGTAGAAACTCGGCCAGCCGGTGCCGGATTCGAATTTTTCGTCCGTCGTGAACAGTTCCTGTCCGCAGCCGGCACACTGGAACACACCGTCGTCGTTGATTTCCAGCAGGGGTGAGGCACCACGCGGTTCGGTGCCAGCCTCTCGCAGGATGCGATACTCCTCGTCTGAGAGAACCTCGCGCCACTCGGCGTCGGTTTCGGGCTGCTGCTGATCGGGTTGATTGCTCATACCAACAGAAGGGTCTACAGCGGTATAATACTCGCGCCGCGGGTTGAATTGCGACGGGGTCTCGCCGGGTATACGCGACAGCCGGCCGTTTTGCGGCGGCCGCTACGGCTATACGTCGCCACCCACTGACGTGTCGTATGGCTGTGACTGCATGGGTTGTGCGACACGGGCAACGACAGGATACGGTTGATCCAGACTGGGAACTGACCGCCGCGCGAGAACACGATCCGGGGCTGACCGAGGTCGGCCGCTGGCAGGCGTGGCGATGTGGTCGCTTCTTCGCCGACAACGACGTTCATTTCGACGCCATTTACTGCTCGCCATTCTTGCGAGCGGTCCAGACGACCGCCGAGATCTGCGGCGAGATCGGCGGCGCGGCGCGGCTTGAACCCGGCCTCGGCGAACACCGCAACAGCGACTGGTTCGACACTGAGCCAGAGACGCTCTCTCACGAGACGCTGGCCGACTACTTCGACCCAATCCGTATCGATCACGACGGCTTCGGTGTCCCACAGTTCCCCGAGACACACCACGAGGCCGAGCAACGCGCCGGCGAGACAGCCCGCCGTATCGCCGACGCCCACGAAGGGTCAGTGCTTATGATCGGCCACGGGTTGACAATCGGCGGCGTCGTTCGCGGTCTCGTCGGTTCGACAGATGGAGTCGACGCACCGCTCTGTGGGCTGACCCGGATGGAACACGCTGGTGACTCGTGGGAACTCGGCTTTTCCGGGAAGACCGATCATCTCGACTAGCGAGAGCAACACAGCTACCGACACCCATTTCAGTCGAGCAGGTCGCGGAGATCATCCGCATCCAGCGCGTTCATCGTGTCGAGATACGCATCGACATCCTGCACCGTTTCCAGCGATGTCGCTTCCTGCAGTTTCGCCTCAGCTGTCTGATTGTACGTTGCAAGCTCCTTCCGGTCATACTCGTGATCGTCGTCAATGTAGAACAAATAAACGAGATGGTATTTAGCATCGCCACGCGGGATTTCATCGACGACTCTGGTGTAGAGTCTGATCTGATCTCCGGCAGTGTAGATATCAAGCAGCCCGATCCGTTCGTGCACCATCGCACTCGGGGGACTTTCGCTTTCGAGTACAGACACCAGCCGCGAGATGATCTGTTCCTGTTCGCTCCCCTCAAGCGACCGCAGGTTCGCTGCCGCCTCGCCTGCGAAGATGACTCGGGTCTCCTCGTCGGTCAACGGAATCTCACTCACGGAAAGCAGCGTCAGGAATCCAGAATGGATTCGAGTTCGGCCTTCGTTGCCGTCTTCTCGCCGTCGATATCCTCGATACCTCGGAGTACACCCGCCGGTATTTCACCCTCGATTTCCTCCTCTGATTCTCCGTCGGCATCGTCATCGGGTGTTAGACTCATTACCTGCTACTAACTCGGCAAACCATTTAAAATCTCGTGCGTGGATGCCGAAATAGACTGTATCGCCCCACTGTTAGGCCTTCTGCGAACCGACGAGGTGGACCTGAACAGACAACGACGTAACTTCTAAACCAGCGCGGTACCCACCCACATACGATATGAGTCAGTCGTACAATCGGGGCACAATCGAGAGCTTCAGCCGGTGGCGTGAGTTCTCCGCCGGCATGTGGGCGTGGATCTTCCACAAGTTCACCGGCTGGGTGCTTGTGGGCTATCTGTTCACCCACATTGCCGTACTCAGCACCGCGATCCCGGCGGCGAGCGCGGATCCATCGACGCTGGCAGCCAGTGGAGACATCTACACACAGACCATCGTCACGCTGGAGGAACTACTGCTCGTTCGCATCCTTGAGGTGGGCCTGCTCGCAGTGGCAGTGTTCCACATCCTCAACGGCCTGCGGTTGCTGCTGGTCGATCTGGGGATCGGACTCGAATCACAGGACAAGAGCTTCTACGCGTCGGTCATGCTGACAGGGGCGATCACGGTCGCCTCGGTACCGACGTTCCTGGCGGGGGCACTCTGAGGATGGCCGAACACTACTCCTCGTTTACCAAGGGCGGTCGCCTCTGGTTCGTCCAGCGGCTCACGGCCGCGTTTCTGGTGATCGTGCTGGCGTTCCATTTCTTCCTGTTACACTTCGTCCACCACGCCGACGAGGTGACGTTCCTGATGAGTCAGGCGCGGATGACGAATCTGACCTACTACTCGCTGATGATCCTCTTCCTGTTTACCGCGACGTTCCACGGCGTCAACGGCGTCTACAACGCGTTAGTCAACCAAGGGTTGACAGGGACGAAACGCCAAGCTGTCAAGTGGACACTGATCGCTGCCAGTGCCGTCCTCCTCGTGCAGGGCGTCCGGACGGCGAACGCGTGGGCAGGCGGGGTGCCAATATAATGAGCACACAACTACCACAGCAGGAATCCGAGGAATCGACAGCCGAAGAGGCCGCGGAACCGGCCGCAACCGACCACGACCACGAGCACGCTGGCGGCCCTCGCCGCGATGTGGGTGACAAAACCACCGACACCGAGCACGAACCGACAGACACCGAGGACACCCGCGAGATCAGGGTCTTTCGCTACGACCCCGAAATCGAGGGCAAACAGGAGCCACGCTTCGATACGTTCCACGTGCCGTTCACCAGAGGAATGACCGTCCTTGACGCGGTGATCTACGCCCGGGACAACTTCGACCCATCGCTCACGTTCCGACACTCATGTCGGCAGGCTGTCTGTGGCTCGGATGCGTTCTTCGTCAACGGCGAGCAGCGACTCGGCTGCAAGACCCAGATCTCGGATCTCGAGGAGCCGATCCGGATCGAGCCGCTGCCGCATCAGGATGTCGTCAAGGATCTCGTCGTCGACATGGACCACTTCTACGAGGAGATGGAGGCGGTCGACCCTTACTTCGATCCCGACGAGACGCCGGACGGCGAACTCGAAGAGCAACGGCAGTCACGCGCCAACCGCGAGAAAGTCAAGATGTCGACGCGGTGTATCTGGTGTGGCGCGTGTTTCTCCTCGTGTAACATCGCCGCCGGCGACAACGAGTATCTCGGCCCGGCCGCGCTCAACAAGGCCTACCGGTTTGCGATGGACGAACGCGAGGGCGATGGCAAGACACAGGAGCGACTCGAAACCATCGAGCAGGACCACGGTGTCTGGCGGTGTCAAACCCAGTTCTCCTGTACCAACGTCTGTCCGAAAGATATCCCACTCACGGAACACATCCAGGAACTGAAACGCGAAGCAGTCAAGAGCAATCTGAAATTCTGGTAAGATTCAAACCGCTTCAACCCCAACCAAACACAACAATCAATCATGTACGAACACGATGTCATCGTCGTCGGTGCGGGCGGTGCCGGACTCCGCGCAGCGGTCGCCGCCGACGAGGCCGGCGCGGACGTAGCAATCGTCTCGAAACTCCACCCGGTGCGGAGCCACACGGGTGCCGCCGAGGGCGGGATCAACGCCGCTCTGCGAGAGGGCGACTCGTGGGAAGATCACGCCTACGATACGATGAAGGGCTCCGATTATCTGGGCGACGCCCCGGCCATCGAGACGCTCTGTCAGAACAGCCCCTACGAGGTCATCCAGCTCGAACACTGGGGCATGGCGTTCTCCCGTGAGGACGACGGCCGCGTCTCACAGCGCCCGTTCGGCGGGCTCTCGTTCCCCCGAACCACCTACGCCGGCGCGGAAACCGGCCATCACCTGCTGCACACGCTGTACGAGCAGGTCGTCAAGCGAGGCATCGAGGTCTACGACGAGTGGCACGTGATGAACCTCGCGGTCACCGACGAGGAACGGCCCGAGGACCGCCACTGCCACGGCGTCGTCGGCTACGATGTCGCCAGCGGCGAAGTTTCGGGCTTCAAGGCCCGCGACGGCGTCATCCTCGCCACCGGCGGCCCCGGACAGGCGTTCGATCACACGACCAACGCCGTCTCCTGTACCGGCGACGGGCAGGCGATGGCCTACCGCGCCGGCGTCCCGCTTGAGGACATGGAGTTCATCCAGTTCCATCCGACGACGCTCCCCTCGACCGGTGTCCTGATCTCCGAGGGTGTTCGCGGGGAGGGTGGCATCCTCTACAACGAGGACGGCGAGCGGTTCATGTTCGAACGCGGCTATGCCAACAACGACGGCGAACTCGCCTCACGCGACGTGGTTTCGCGGGCCGAACTCACAGAGGTCAACGAGGGACGCGGGATCGAAGACGAGTACGTTCACCTCGACATGCGCCATCTCGGCGAGAAGCGGATCACCGACCGGCTGGAAAATATCCTCCATCTCGCAGAGGACTTCGAGGGTGCTGACGGGCTCGACGAACCGATGCCGGTCAAACCCGGCCAACATTACGCGATGGGCGGGCTGGAGACCGACGAGAACGGCGAAACCTGCGTCGGCGGCCTCTATGCGGCCGGCGAGTGTGCCTGTGCGTCGGTCCACGGCGCGAACCGCCTTGGTGGCAACGCGCTGCCGGAGCTCATCGTCTTCGGCAAGCGCGCCGGCCACCACGCTGCCGGCAAAGAGATGGAATCAGCTGAGATCGAGACCGGCCAGCGCGGCGAATTCGAGCGCGCGACCGTCGACAGCCCGGTCGAACTCGGTGATCCCGGCTCCTTCGGCGACGCCGTCGCCGACGGTGGGGCCGTCGCCGCTGGCGGCACGGCCGACCCCGATACGCTGCTCGAAGACGCGGTCGAGGCCGAGCGCCAGCGCATCGACGAGCTGCTGAACACGGATGGCATCCACCACTCCGAGGTCCGGTCGGATGTCCAAGAGACGATGACCGCGAAGGTCAACGTCTTCCGCGAGGAAGACGGCCTGAAGGAGGCCCTCCGGGAGCTTCGGGCCGCCCGCGACCGATACGAGGATGTGGCCGTTCAGGACCCTTCGACGACATTCAACACCGACCTGCTGCAGACCATCGAGACGCGGAACATACTCGATCTTGCCGAGGCGATCACGGTCGGCGCGCTTGCCCGCAAGGAGTTCCGTGGGGCCCACTGGCGGGCCGAGGCACAGGAGCGGAAGGACGACGAGTGGCTGAAACACACGATGCTCTCGTGGAACGAGGGCGATCCGGAGCTGTGGTACCGTCCGGTCATCCTCGAAGGCGAGAACAAGGAATACGAGCCGAAGGTCCGCAGTTACTGACGCGGCGGTGGCCTGATTTGGCGTGTGAACCCGTCCCATACGTCAGGAGTCGAATTCCGCCCGCTCAGCACCCCGTTCCGTCGATCATGATTGTTCACCCGGAATCCGCTACAGGTCGTGACCCCGCCGGGAACCGGCGTGTTGGCTCGCACCGAGTGTTCGACGAACGACGTAGCCCACCTTTATTATTGTCGAAGTCAAGGGGTAGATATGATCGCAGAAACCGCAGCACAGGTCTCACTTCCGGGCGAACTTGAGTCGCCCCGTGCAAAGCTCGTCTATCTTTTCCTCTCGATGAACGGAACGGTGACAATCAGCGAACTGCAGGAAAGTCTCGACATGAAGAAAATCTCGCTGTACAGCGTCCTCAAGTGTCTTGAAAAAGAGAACCTCATCGCCAAGAACGGCGATAGCTACGCGCTGGCCTGATCAGGTATTCCCTTCTCCCCGGCCTTCGAATACCCTCCAGCGGCCTCTCTCCCAGTTCTTTGCCACCAGCCGATAACTATCCCTGCCAGACGCGAACGCCGTTTGCGGTTCCGGCACCGACAGCAATCCGGCCGCTATCGAGCGCGACACCAGCCACGTTTGTTGTGAGTGTCCCGCCAAGCGGCAGCGAGAACGCCTGTTCGACGCCACCATCGGTTCGCTGGAGTACCGCCAGTTCCTGCCTCGGTGTCGTCGGCACGAGTAGCTCCGGCCGGCCGTCGCCGTCCAGATCACCAGCCAGCGCGCCGTCGAGGTTCCGCGAGCCGTATGTGTGGCTGGAGTACCCCTGTTTAGTCGCCACCACCTCCAGCGCGCCGTCGGTGAGCCGGTAGAACTCGACCGTGTGGTCGACGTGTGGCTTCCGTACGACGGCGAGTTCCGGGGTCGCGTTGGGACCGAACGGCGCGACACAGAGCTGGTGTCGCCACCCCGGCCCGTAGATCGGGCCGGTCGCAATTGCACTGCCGTCGATATCGTAAACCCGAATCCGCGCGCCGTTGGCGGTATCGGCGACG
>KB659944.1_pt23 | contig 36018 bp, 44 predicted proteins | sample 558768 | NCBI scaffold set KB644980.1 | reverse complement strand
AAGAAGCTGAAGCTGCACTCGAAAAATCTTACCGTATATTATGTCACCTTGCCGGTAAAAAATCAAAGTATGAGGGCGAATTGGCAGATAGAGACTACAGCGATAAATATGTCTCAGGAGTTTATAACTATGTATCAACCGTGGAGAACTACTGCCTTAAGAGGCTCAAGCAAAAGATAGGCGAATTTAGGGGCGATGACGTTGCTGCAGCTCGAGATATGGGCTACTCACTTATGATAGCTGCTTTTGATAGTGACGATGGACCGAGCGACGATTGTAAGCGACATTTAAAGACTAAGATAGGATCAGATCTTAAGAAAGTTCTCAAGGAAGCTGAGCGTGAGACTGGCTTCTCAGGCAGTGGGACATCTAGGCTGTAGATGCTGAGTCAGTCTCTCCAAGTATATCTGGACATGTAATGTAGTTAGGTTGTTAGACATGGCTCTCATTGCAATAATCAAAAAGCATTGTTCACGATTGTATAGTATGTCAAATCTAGTAAAAAACCTCACGAAGGTGACAGGGGTTAAGAAAGTCAAAAATCGTGGAGATACTCTGAAGATTAAGCTACATTCAAGAGAGAAAGGAGATGTACATGAGATCAAAGGAAATCTTAGGAAGATCTCACAGAAGATAAGGCATAAGCTGGATGAATCACGAAGTAACTCCAAAATAGATACCTGGAACTGGGTTCAAAAGCCGGAAAAAGAGTACAGAAGCAAAGGACCTGATATCGGAGATGTTAATGATAGGCAACCGATAGGGCATAAACCGTCCTACTACACGGTTTCAATACAAAAATGACGATATAATCTAGCTGGAGGGTGCCTGAGCTGACTCTTTTATATAGGACTCTTTCACTGCGTTCCTATATTCAGCTTTATGAGCTTTCGAACTGGATTTACGATAGAATGGTTGACAGCTCTCTGGAGATAGAATGCAGTAACTGTGGAAACAAATACTGGTACAATGGCTCAAAGAATAGTCCAGACAGCATGGAGTGCCCGGTATGCTACAGGAGCAATAAAATCCCTGAAGACGGTTAAACTTCCGAAGTGTAATAAACTATTCAAAAGTAGGAATTAGTGACAGTTTTAAATTCTGTGCTGGATTCAAATTATGTGAAAATCATTAATGTTTATTTTAGGGAATCAGATAATTCATGGCACTGACATTTGAGTTTCTGGCTGCTTTAGCTTTAGTATACGCTACAAACTACTTCCTTATACCATCGGAAAAGTATGGAGTGCCAGTACTGGGAGCTGAAATTGTTTCAGGAATAGTCTTTGGAGCAGTTACAGGGGCTTTGACGCCGTCCACTCCTGGATTTGAGCTGATTACGTCTTTTGCAGCCATTGGATTAATGCTGATTATGTTTGAAGCTGGCTTGGAGCTTAAGCCGAAATCAATTAAGAACCATGCCGGAGAAGTAGCGGAGATAGGTTTGGCCACTTTCTTTGTGCCTCTACTCGTGGGGATTGGATTTGGGCTCTTATTGGATCTAGGGATATTCGCCTCTGTATTAATAGGTATAACAGTATCTACAACGTCTCTAGGGCTTATACATCCTTTGCTTGAGGAGTACGAGCTCCTTGAAACTGAGGACGGACAGATAGTGCTTTCTGTAACTGTGTTAAATGATGTTTTGTCTGTACTGGCTCTTGCATATGCGGTCGCGTTCACTGGCTCAGATCTTCTAATTTCAATAGCAAGTGTGACTGCAGCAGTAATATTCTTTTTGTACATAGCGCCTTTCAAGCTGTCAAATACACTACAGAAATATCTTGCAGACACCTTGAGGGACCATACTGTGAGATTTTCGATGATGGCTCTTAGTAGGTATAGCATGGATTATGGAACACATTGGCGTACACGCAGTGCTGGGAAGCTTCTTTGCTGGTTTGTTAGTCTCCCAGATGTCTCACGATGATCAAGATGTCAACGATTCTATGAGACCTGTTACAAACCTTGCAGCCCCGATATTCTTCTTCTTCGTGGGTTACCAGATACCTGTTACAAACTTTCCAGTGGGATCTCTGGGTCTTATAGGAGGAGTTATAGCGATAGGGTTTGGTGCAAAGTTTGTCGGAGCATATCTTGGAAGTGTGCTCGCGGGAGTTGAAGAAAAGGCAGAGTACATGCTCATCGGAGCTATGCCAGGAAGACTTTCAATATCAGTTGCCGCCGCTGAAATAGGTCTCAGAGAGGGTATAATACAGGAACCTCTATACTATTCGTTCATAATCCTGTCAATACTGTCTGTATTTGTATCAGTTGCCCTTTTCAGATACGTGGCCTCTGGACAGGACTAAATCAATAAAGCGAGTGTTCGGCATACTGAGATGCTATTCATATCTCAGACTGATGTCGAATCGGTCAGTGCCTGTCTGACACGCTGCCAGGAGTCACTTTCCACCCCTTCCTGATCCCGTAAAGCCTGATATATATCTGAGCCATCTAGATGCTTCTTGTTGTATGTTACTTCGGTCTCATTATAAGACAGTGCAAAGTCCGTGGCTCCAGGTAGAAGAGGAATTATGTCAGGCCTGTGTACGTAGGTGTTGTCAATTACATGATCAAAACCTTGGAGATTGCTAAGCTGGTTAAGGCATCCTCCAGATTGCCTTCTGAATGGTAGCCTTGAATATAGTCTGAAAGATCAACAGTCTCAATATCTTCTGACATATGAGGATTATGAATTTTACCTCGTTTATATCTTCAGACTCATGGGGCGAAATTGCATTTGACCAAACACATGTTTAAGTTATGTGTACCAATATAACGATGTGAATTACAAGAAATTGCTAGGACCTGTAGCTTTGTTACTTGGTTTAGTATACTTTTTTAGGCCATGGTTCCATAGCCTCATACTCAGTCTGTATGTGAATCCATTTATTTTTCAGATAGCATTGATTGTAGGAGGTTCTCTAATAGGTTACATCCTCTACTATAGAGAAAGTTTAGATAAAGAAGAAGACGGAGAAATGGAAGACTGGCAGAAGGTATCTATAGGCGGTGGGAAGCTACGTGCTGCGGCAACGATCTTCTTTGTATTATTTGCAGTTGGAGGTGTGTTGAACACGGCGTTTACAAATGTAGTTATGGCTGAGGAAGTTCAAAATGATCTGACTGAGATCGAAGAACTTCCTGATATAGATAACACAAATCCTAGGATACTTCCAAGAACAGTGGCAAGCGAATTTGCAGAGAACAGCCTGCAGGAACCACGTCACAAGCTAGGTCCAAGTGACATAGCTATAGGGGAAAACGGAACACCGTACTGGTCACATCCACTGCAGCCTGACGGGGATGTAAACACGTTTCTAATAGAGCAGAAAGGCGCAGCCTTCGCAGATATGACAACCTCAAGCGCAAACATAAGCTACAGTGAGCAAAAAATGGACGTAGGAATAGGTATGCAAGTCTTCGACAACATCAACTGGGTTCTCAAAAAGGAGAAATACTGGGTAAACTATGAAGACCACTTTGTACTCGAACATGAGGGAGAGAACTACATTGCAACACCCTACATAGAGTACGACTTTGAGTTCACTTTCCCTATTGTGCATACAGTGCCAGAATGGGGTGGAGTAGCCCTGACAGACAGCAAAGGGAATGTCGAATACATCAAGGCCGAAGATGTAAGGAACAACGAGGTTCTAGAAGATCAGAGGACATATCCGTTTGATCTAGCCAGAGGATACGTATCGGCGATGGAGTACAGAGAGGGAATCATAAACAAGTGGTTCCTGCACGAGAATCAGCTAGAGGTTGCACCTGTACCAGGATTTAACAATGAACAGCCATTCATGATATTGACTGAAGACAACCCAGAGCTCTTCGTGGCTACAGAACCATACGGCGAAGCGTCCGGACTATTCGAGATCTGGACTATAGACGCCGTGACAGGTAAATACGAAGTTTTCCGTTTAGATAGAAACCAAGGATTAATCGGGGCGAACAGAGCTGTAAACTTTGTCAGGCAGGCGAACTCCAGAGTAAACTGGGCTGATCAAGACAGCGATACAGGCTTTGCACCTATAGAACCGTTGCCAGTCATAGTTGATGACAAGCTCTACTGGCAGGTAAGGGTAGTGCCTCTTGACAGCGCAGGAATAGCCTTCACAAGCTTTGTAGAAGCCGAATCGAGCAACGTCTTCTCAGCTCAAACAGACGACGAAATAGTCGACTTCTTAGAAGGTGAACCGATAAACCAAACGGCCAATCTCACCACAGAGAACTCGACAACTCAGGAAGGAGATGTCAAAATATCAATCATAGAAAATGGGAATGTGGTAGAAACTGTTACAACAGAGACCGGAAACTTCAGCATAGATGTAACAAAGAGATGAGTCACATCATACTCATCGCTCAGTTTATATTCTGCAGAGATGCTTGGTGTGACATTTAAAATCTGATATCCATTCAAGACTATGGGAGAGGATATGTCCCGGGGGCAGAGGGAGAATCTTCACAAGTGGGGAAAGGCTCGGCGCTTGATAGATGAGGACAAGATTGAGATCAAGTTCAAGTCCGAAGATCGTTATCAGTTCAAGATTGAAGGTGACTCGACAGAGTACACAGTTGGCGTAGATATTGATACTGGCGAAAGCTTTTGCCCTTGTCAGTTCAAAGGAGAAAACTGCAGCCATCAACTGGCAGCTCACCTATTTCTAGCTGGCATAGGAGTAGAAAACGATAGATACAGACAAGACACCTGAAACTTACTTCTAGTACAGAATATTCCAGAATTAAATCACAACTGACACAGATGTATCGGACTTTCAACAAGACATATATTCAGACGAAATTTATTCTAGATTAGATGCTTAGCCAGATACAAGATTTCATTGACAATAACGAAAAACTGATTGAAACCACTAACCCTTCGCTGTTCGATACAAACTATTCAAAAAGTTTCATATCAGGTATAGCGTTAATCTTGCTGCTTATTACTCTTCTAGTCGGTAAGGCGTTTGGTTTTGCAGAGTCAATACCCTACCAGGTCATATTAGCGGCATTTATAGTACCTGGATATCTTATATCAAGTGTAATTACTCGGAGAATGTTTGTCATGTACCATTTTACTGATAGGAAGATAATAGAGGAGGACGGAATTCTGAATAAGGAGTATAAGTCAATAAACTACGATGATATAGACAATGTAAAGTTGGAAGAAGAGATTGAGGAGAGGATATTTGACGTTGGAGACGTTTACGTGGATACTGCGGGAAGAGATAAGACAGAGATTATACTTGAAGGCCTTAGGTATCCTGAAAGATATCAGAGCGAGATTACAGAAAGAGCAAATAACTCTGAACAGGAAGATTCTCAAAACAATCAAACACAGGGCTTTGAAACCCAGTTTGATTCAGAGCAAAACGAGGTAGACCAAGATGTGTTAGAAAATGAGAAAGAAAGGGTAAACCAAAGAATATCAGAGCTTAATCGGAAAATGAACAACCAGAGACTAAGCCAAAGCGAAGCAAATCAATGGTACAAGCTGAAAGGTCAAAAAGAGCTTCTCAACCGACTAATAGAATAGGAAACCTCTATCACCTCAGAGATAATCTGGGAGTTCAAGGCTACGATCAGCCAGAATTTCCGGCATCGATCAAATTGCTGATGGTTTACATGCTACCTGTGAGTCATAATATAAATATTGATTAGCTGAATGTAAATATGTCATCTATACTAGACGCGGTCGTTGACAGATATCTAGATTGGAGAGCGTTCACTGGGAGCGGAGACCCTCTTCTGGATGTATCAGATGATTCAAGTGTAAATGAGATTAAATATGGTGATCCTGGGAAGAGAAGAGTTAAGACATTTGACGAAGATACAGAAGTGATTAGCTTTTTCAACTCAAGATTGAAGTCGAAATATCAGAATCCAGATGACTTCACAATCGGCGACAGTCAAGAAGCACGTGAATACGTCGGTGGTTCTGCAGGAGGTTTAGGACATATTGAAGACTCGTGGGCTCTAGATGTACCCGACTCACTACTACAACTAAGGCAGTGGATAAGAAGGGATGCAAACCTAGAAGTAGGGCCATACCAACCTAAAGGGTACAAAGTATGTGAAGATGAAACAATTGAGGAAGCGGCAGAGAGAGCTACAAAAGCAGAGTTGGAGAGAACTGAGCAATACAGAAATGATCTCGAGGAAGAGTTCGAGGATCAAAGCATCGAATATCTGAGCGCCGCGACAGTCAAAGCAGTTTCAGACGCTTACACTTCAGAAGATACCCCCTCCGTTGAATGGTACAAGGAACAACAAGAGGATGAGAAAGATTTGTTCAGTTTGTAGAGACTTGGAATGATGCACAATCTTATTGATACCTGGCTCGAGCCAAGATATCAAGCCACCGCCTTTGGACCAGCGCGATCTGAATCTGTATCCATGGTAACGCTTCCAGATTCTAATTCTTCTTCAATAGCTGTATTAGGATCTATGTCAGGGTCGAACTCCTGCTCAGGATCTGTGCCGTAAACCTCTTCCATCATGTATTCTGCCAGCTGAGTATAGCCTGGATAAAAGTCCTCACCAAGCTCTTGACCATTCTCCTGCAGGGCCTCAGTAACACGCTGAGTATAGCCTTCAACCAAAGCCGTTACCATACCATCGTCAACCAACTCACCGAGTATTGGATCCTCTGCAACATCCATAAGATTATCAACATAGTTCAGCTGGAACCTCATCTCGTCAGAGAGATTATACTCCTCATCAAGAACATTACCCCATAACCTGCCTTCGCTGTACTGCTGCAGATGCTGGAGCTCATGCACGTCTACATGCTCCTTTAAATCATTACCCAGACTACCATACACTTCAGAATCAGATATAAAACCAATATGCTCATCTTTCTCTAGACCGTAAAGATTGCCTTCGTCATCAACCATCTTCAAATCATATTCAACAAGATCCTCATAGTCCTCAATCTCTACGGCAGATACACCCGGAACCTTTGCCGTGGCCGCCACAGCACCATCTTCCAAGTTGTCCTCGGTCACAAAGTCATATTCGCCATCAAGACCATACTCTTCGGCCGTATCCTCAAGATCTGACAAGTTTGTGTCCATGTTCTGATCTATATTGGGATCGATCGGTCCTGCGGCAGACATGTAAGTGATTCAATCTTGAAATTTTATAGGTATTTCTCAGTCAGTGGATATCTTGACTCCCGAAACTACCGCAAATATCAGCCAACACAGACCCGCTAAAACAAGCCCATTCAGGCCTTTATATGCGAATATGGTTAAGCGGATAGGAGCTAATCCAAGTATGATAAGTGATATAAGCGTTGCTAGAAACATCTGAGGTCTGAGAGTGTCTTTACCAGTTCTAAGCTGGCCTTTTAGCTTTACTGAAGAGAAAGGCTGGTTCCACACGATACCTGATCTGGTCAGGCTATCCTGAATCATGTGGAGTAAAGCTCCGGAGGCGTATCCTACCATCGTATAAACCAGAAGAGATACAGAACCAAGGTACGAAAACACCGGGTACAGGAACGCGCCAGTGGATATAACAAGCACAAGTATGCCTATTAGGGAATGAGTGAATCCTCTATGCTTCTCTTCAAACGCATAGTTATTAGAGACAAGATTAAGAAGCTTTACTGCTGGCTTATAGATAAGATATCTAGTAAGGTATCCAAAGACAGGCATCAAAGGCGAGAGCAGATAAACAAAGCTCTTGGAGATATATCCCTCCAGCTCATTTATTTCACCGCTAAATATTGCGGCACCCTTGGAATCTATGTCAGGTATCAGAGATCCTATTCCGACACCTACTAACACAAACCCTATCTTAATCCTGTACTCCGGAAGAAAAGGTATTAGAACCAGTAGGGCTGTTGCAGTTGAGAGCGTGAAGTGTTGGTGGCCTAACATGTTGCCTATCTAAGTTTACAATTACAGAAAATTAACTGTAAGTCTTTTTCCCTGTTAAACCATATCCAGCTCAGATATGGCAAGATTGAACCTATCGTTTCTGTAAAGTACTGCGCCAAATAAGATTGCGACAATGACCGGAACAATATTCAGGTAATACAAGTTCACTACACCCCAGAGAAACACAAAACTAACCATGTCATCCAGAAAGTATTCAGTATTTTCTAATCTTTCAGAAAGTCTTTCTGTATTCAGAGCTGAGTTTAAAACCAGTATAGATACAGTGCCGGAAAGTATCCACCCCGCAAAATTTGAGAGCGGAACACCGTAGAAAAGACCTCCTGAATAGTTCCAGATACCTAGCGATACCGCAGCAGGATCAAGCACAGAATCAACGGCTAACAGAGCAGCAAGGGATCCAAAAACATTCTTAACAAAGCCCTTGACTTCGAAGAGACTGATAAACAGAACAGAGTTCAGCACCAGAGGTATGAAGAATACGGGAAGACCAATAGGGATGCCGTAAATCATTGGACCAAGCTCTACGCCATAGCTAAACTCTCCGTATGGAAAACCTGTCTGGATCCCAATAAACTCTATAATATAAGCATACAAAGTTACCGCGAGAATAGCCAGCCCTGACTTAACGTCTATCAAGGGCTTGATACCTGATATAAGAGGAAGCCTCATAACCAGTGTACCAAAGAGAACCATCAACGGGTTGAACTCAAGGAATTCTGGTAGGAAACCTTCAGCCGAAGCCACAAATCCTAGGGCTCCAAAAAGAGGAAAGATAACTGATATCGTAAACCTATTTTCCCTGACAAGCTGTTCAAGACTATCAGGTTTATCCATGTACAAGCACCCAAAGACCCGAAATAGCGATCACCATACCTGTAAACGCATTGATATAGGGGAACCACCAATAGGCTCGTGAATCATCTATATCCAGATAAAATACCAGTGTGGTCAAAACCGGGTATATCAGGAATATTGCTCCCAGATACACGCTGTGGAGTGTCATTGCCGCAGCTGAAAGAATCCAGACAGCCGTTACATATCCGTACGCACCAGTCCTGCCCAGATATGTGGCAGTAGTCCGGATTCCTGCTTTCCTGTCCGGCTTGATGTCAGGTATCGCGGAGAACGTATGCATCGACATTGTCCATAGCCAAGCACCCGCCATGACAGCAACAGGAGGAAGTGATCCACTCAACCAGGTATACGTGATAAAGAAAGGAAAGGCGTAAAGGCCGTTTGAGATAGAATCAAGGTAGGGTTTTGTCTTGAATCTAAAGGGGGGTGCACTGTACTGATAGCTTAACCCTAAAAACACCAGCATAAGAGGATAAACCCTCTGCGGCAACGACAATGCCACAGGGATCGCAGCCAGTGCTGATAGACCTATTATGGAATCAACTATCCTTGAGGATCTGTAGCTCTCCTCTTTCTCATCTTTTTTGGGGTTTTCCTCATCAATATCTCTGTCAAAGTAATCGTTTATTCCATACAGCATGATGTTTGCAGGTATCAAAAAGTAAAGCCCTACAGCAAGGTTGTGTAATGTGAGGAAGTTAGAGGTCTCTGAAACCCCGAATATCATTCCTAGTAGTGCTGGTCCTGCCAGATACAGCCAGAACCTTGGTCTTGAAAGCTTGAAAATATATTTTAATTCATTCCAAATCCTCTACCACCTTCTCAGCAGCATGTTCACCACTGATAAGGCACATCGGAACACCTATACCAGGATTGGTGTACTGCCCTGTGTAGTACATATTCTCCATCTGTTTTGACCTTTGCTTTGGTCTGAATACAGAGGTTTGTCTCAGTGTGTGAGCTATTCCAAGCGCTGTTCCATTAAAGCTGTTGTACCTTCTCTGGAACTCTTCGCCGGCAAAGATCTTTTCATATTCAATTCTTCCCCTAAGATCTGTATCGGCGTTCTCCTCAAGATCGTCAAGAATCATCTCCTTGAATCTTTGTCTGTCCTCTTCGTCTAACTCCATCTCCGCAGCAATAGGTACAAGCACAAACATAGCTGACTTGCCTTCAGGAGCTACTGCGTCATCAGTATCAGAGGCGTTGCAGACATAATAGGCAGGGTTATCAGGCATTTCAGGATCTTCAAATATCTTGTCAAAGTGATCATTCCAGTCCTCAGGAAGAACCAAGGTATGATGGTCTATATTATCAAGCTCTCCTTCTACACCAAGATACATCAGGAAAGCGCCCGGAGCATAGGTTCTAGAGTTCCAGTAATCCTCGTCATAGGTAGTATACTCATCCGGTAGAAGCTCTACCTCAGTAAACGCATAATCTGCACCCGATACAACTGCATCGGCTTCGATTCTTCTGTCTTCAGTCTCGACCACGTTTTTACCATTCTCTCTATCAATCCTCTTGACTTCCTCTCCTGTGGAAAACTCTGCGCCCTGCTCCTGTGCAAGCTGCTTCATACCTTCAACAACTGAATAAACGCCTCCTTCAGGATAATAAACACCCATGTTGAAGTCGACGTGACTCATCAGATTATACAGCGCAGGAGTATTTGTAGGTGAACCCCCAAGGAAGACGAGAGTGTACTGCATTACCTGTTGAAGCTTTGGATTGTCAAAATATTCTTCAACATGGTCCTGCATCTTCTTTATCAAACTGATACCTCTGGCATTTTTGAGTACATCAAGAGACAGGTAGTCACGGAAGTTATTCCTGTCTTTTAGTACAAACTCGTTCATACCTATCTCATATGTCTCTTTCGACTTCTGAAGGTAGCTCTCAAAGGCTTCTTCGGCACCATCCTCATAGGTTTCAAACAACTTGCCAGCTTTCTCAGGGTCAGCCGGTACATCCATCTGATCGCCGTCCTTGAAAAATATCCTATAGTTCGGATCTAGCCTTGTCAGCGAGTAGTAATCCTCCGGTTCGTGGTCAAATTTCCCGAAAAATCTGTCAAATATATCAGGCATCAGGTACCAAGAAGGACCCATATCAAACTTAAATCCGTCCTCTTCAAGCACAGATGCACGGCCACCAACCTGCTTATTTTTTTCAACTACCTCCACATCAAGGCCTTCATCCGCAAGAAATGAAGCAGCTGACAGACCTCCAAAACCTGCACCAACTATCACGACTTTATTGTTCATAAGTTAACATTGGTAGCATATTCTTAAGGTGTTTGCGAAACTAAACAAATTAGCGGAGAGTGAAACAAGAATCCCTTGAATAAGACGAACCTGAAGAAACCTCTGATGTTCGGTTTTACGACCCTGCTGTTCATTTCGATGCTGTACCTTTCCGACTTCGACAGATCTATGGAAGCCCTGAGGCAAGCCCATCATCATCTGCTTGCTGCAGGATTTATGCTTGCAAATGCTCCAGTGCTGATCTATGCAAAGGTCTGGAAGAATATGCTATATATCTCAGATGTAAGCCTGTCATACAGGACTTCGCTCAAAGTTGTGCTTGCCAACACCTTTGTTAATAACCTGACACCTTTCGGAAACATAGGAGGTGAGGCAGCTGCAACACTCTACATCTCAAAGCTCACGGACAGGAAAAAATCACAGATATTCTCAGCAGTCTTTTCAGCAAGCATCATAAACTTCACGCCTTTGATCGTTCTAGGCCTAACTGGAGGTGTACTACTAGGCTACATCAGTCTAGAGCAGATTCTAGCAGGTTTAACTATTATCGCTCTAGTATATCTAGCTCTTGTTTACGGATCTAAAATAGGGTTTTCAGATCCTCTACCTGTCAGGGTCGAAAAGTTTCTCTCAGAGACAGCTAGTGAACTCAGTAAATTGAAAGGTAGAAAGAAAGAAGTCGGTTTTCTCCTGCTTTTGACCCATGTAGCAGCACTTTCCTCAATAGCGTCAGTACATGTTATAGGGTTTTCACTCGGTTATAGTCTGTCGATACCTTTGTTGGTAGTTGCTGTGCCGCTGGCAAGGATTGGAAATTATGCCCCGACACCAGGAGGATCAATAGCATATGAAGCGACTCTAACAGGCATTCTCACCTATCTATTTCCTGTACCGCTACAGAGTGCAGTTCTAATAACAGCAATATACAGAGCCATAACATACTACACAGGGATAGCTGCAGGATATATAGGAGTAAGTATGCTGGAATTTGAGGGCGAAAACCTATTTAACGGAGACCCAGGTGAAACATAATCATGGTTAGTCTTCCCAAGAGAAAGTACATAGTACCAACTTGGGGTTTTACAGCCTCCCTAGGCTGGGTGCTTACAATTGCAATGAGTTATGTAGGTTTCTATACGACTGAAGTACTGGTGATGTGGACGGTTTTGATGGCTATCCCTGTAACATTTACCCTTTTACTATGGCAGGATAGTAGATCCAATAAACTACTGAACTTCTGGGCTCTAGCTGTACCTTTGCTGTTGATGGTAAACTTTCTAACCCCTTACAGCCTGTCTCTGTATAGCTACTTTCACCTTTGGATGATCTCCGGTACAGCAGGGCTTTACTACACTGCTAAAAAAGTACCTTCTCCATATAATAAAGTATACAAGTATGGTGTCTACGCATCACTGGCGGCGATCCCCTTAGTATTCTACAGGCCTTATTTGACGCCTGTTCCTGCGGCGGTCGTCCAAGGCGGTCCGATGCTGTACGATTACTTCAGAAACTAGAAGGTGAAAAAATTGGATCAAGACCTGAAACAGATATTCAGCGGCAACTCTACCTCATACTACTACAGCAGCTTGTTCTTCCGGAAAGATGTGCGGGAGGATGTATTCAAGCTGTACGCCTATGTGAGAACCGCAGACGACTTTGTAGACGAGAAACCTCAGCAACCTGAGAAACTTGAGGAATTTAGAGACAAGACACTGGAAAACTGGAGATCGGGAGAAAGCGGTGACAAGATAGTTGATTACTTTCTAGAGGTAGCCAGAGAAAACGACTTTGAGAAGGAATGGGCAGAAGCGTTTATCGACTCCATGAAGATGGACACCAACAAGGACGAATATGAAACCATGGAGGAGACACTTGAATACATCTACGGATCAGCAGAAGTAATAGGATTGATGATGGCGCGTCTTCTAGATCTTGACAGCGAATCAGAAGAATATGCCTGTATGTTAGGTCGTTCAATGCAGTACTGTAACTTCCTGAGAGATATAGAAGAGGACTACAGACTTGGAAGACGTTACATGCCTATGGAGGAAATGGAGAGGTTTGGAATAGAAACCCTTGAACCTGGAAGGGTCAATGAAGAGAAATTCAGGATATTTATGAAAGAGCAGATCAAGCAGTACTTTGAATGGCAAGAAGAGGCTGAAAAAGGCTTAAAGTACATACCTTACAGGGAGAGAGTTCCTGTAACACTGTCTTCAAGACTATACAAATGGACTGCAAAACAGATACACTCCAACCCAATGGTCGTCTACGACAGAAAAGTTAGGCCATCAAAAACCAGGATTTCCGTGGAACTCCTGAAAGCGTTCTCGGGAATCAAGTAACATTAAACATCCACATAAATCATAGTAAATTACTGTGGCATTCTCAAGATTGGTTTACGAGGCTGAGGCAGGAGGAATAGAAAAGATCCGACGAGGAGAAGTACTTCCGTTTAACTCAGATCTTGAAGTTAAGAACATTACCGTAGGTGAAGACGGACAGTGGGTGGTAGTAACTTATAACAACCTAACAAAAAGCTCAGAGGGAAGTTTCATGATACCCTGTGAGAGAGTGGTAAGACTGGGTGGACCCGACGAAATATCATAGAGAATTCAAAGAACAGTTCCTGATCTGAAAGGCACTTCAATATGCTGCTCAGCCACATTAAAGCTTATAACCCCTTGAACTCTGATATCCTTCTGACTGTTCTTGATACTCTGCATTATCTGTCTCGAATCTGAGATACCGGATATATCCAAGCTGTACTCGACTGCTGACATCCTACTTTCCTCTGGAGGAACGACACTGGATCCTAGTATTTGACCTCTCTTCACAGTATCTTCGTCCAGTAAGATGCTGTAGTCAATCTTCTTTATTTCAGCCTGCACAAAGTTCGGATTAAAGATTTCCGAGTCCACAACAAAAGATATCTCACCGTTAGATAAGCTTTCTGCTTTTACCTCTGTGTCCTGTACAACAGGCTGCTGTAACTCGGTCTGACCTGAAAACATTCCGGTAACTGACTGATCAGAAGGCATCAATACAGCAGACGAACCGAAGAAACCTATAGTCAGGGCCAGAGTCAAGACAGCATAGCCTGACTCAGATGAACTCAAGGCCTTGTTCTGTTTCTCAACTACTCGTTGCCTGACAGATTCATCTGATTTATTTTCCTTTTTACTCATAATTATGCAATTGTTGCAGTGGGTCTATAGTTTAATTTAATTGTCTAAAGATCTAGATATAAAACAAATGCATTCTACCAACTAGGAACATGGTGCCTTGATGAAGTTTAACGAAGAGATGTACAGTAAGGATGCAGGAGAACAGATAAGTCAGGCTCTTCAGCAGACAGTCAAGAGACTGGTTTCCAAGAGGCTAGATGATATGGAATGTCAAGCCTGTGGTTCTGAGGAGCTGAAGGCTGAAGCAGAAAACCCGACTGAAGAAGAGGTTAGAGGATATTCCAAGTGCACTGAATGCGGTGAAAGGATGAGTATTGAGATAGACTACAAGGATTTGAGCTCAGTCATCAGTTCCTAATCAGAGAGATTGAACGATACCTTATCCCCTTTCTCAATACCTTCCTGATCTGTAAAGTTCCTGTTGGTCTCTATAACGTACTTGGCAGGGCCTTCACTTGAGTAAAGCTCTAAATTCTCCTCGGTTACGTTTGGCTGTGGCTCTGCCTCCTGAATAGCTCTAATAGTTTTCTCAGCTGTCACAAATATAATGTCCAGTGGAATATACGTGTTTTTCATCCAGAATGTTCTGTTAGAGGAGTCATCCCAGATAAACAGCATTCCAGAATCATTGTCCAGAGATCTCCTGTTCATCAGACCGTTTTTTCGTTCTTCTCTCGTTTCAGCTTTCTCAAGCTGCAGCTCTGCCAGAGTTTTGTTCCCTTCCAGGAAAACTGTACTGACCGGCGAGTTATTAGCCTCCTCCATATCAATATGGCTCATAGACCTGTTTACCTCAAACCTCTCCTTAAGAGGATGCTGAAACGCTGCCACCCCAACAATGAGAGTCAACAGCAGTACTACAGAGAGGAAATACCTTTTCTGATCCTCCATGCAAGCATTGAGATTACTACACCTTTTGAACCTTACCCTCTTAGACACAGCGGTTAAATCACTTATCGACAAACCCTTAACAGAGGTGTATCAAGGAGTTTGAACGACTTTGTCGACAGGTTCTCAGAAGAGCTGGAGGATAAAAAACAAGACATAAGAGACAGCCTGGATCAAGATTTAGGGTCAGGTTCAACTGAGAACGTCGAAAAGAGATTTCAGCAGGTTTACACATCTAGCAAAGTTGAGGAACTTGGTGAAGAAGTCAGGGTGCTAGCTACAGACGCAGGCAGGAATGAGATGGAGCTGAAGAACAACACAAGACTCTACATAGTTCAAGCTGCAGCCGTCGATACTAAGGGAGAAATTTCGAAGTCCTTAGACCTAGATTCTGTTAAAGTATACAGACAGAGAGACTACGAGAAATTCATGCAGAGAGCCTCGGAGCTAGAGGAAGTCAATTCGATACTAGAGGCGCTGGATCAGAGGCCCGCAAGAGAAAAAACAATCATACTCATAGATGGAACGCTCCTCACCAGGCTATTAACTGTACCAGAGCCTCTGGATATATCAAAAAACCGGGAGATAAGACTTAAGCTTATGGATGCTTTTGGAGAGCTCATTGAACGCACACAAAACAATAGCAATATCGTACTGGCAGGTGTTTCAAAGGACTCAAACTCCAGCATACTTTACAGAAAGATAGTAGGCGACTTGCTTGAAACCAAGATCAAGAAACTTGAAACAGAAAAACTTGAATCCATAGGATTTGAAGACAAACAATTCCTATTGAAAAACTATCACAGGATAAGATACAACCCTCAAGAAATCAGGCAAAACCTTGAAAACCTCCGGAAATCCAACGCCGACCAAGAAAAAGTCAAGCAGATTGAAGAACTCGTCGAAAAATACAGAGTAAGGGTATCAGACACCGAGCTCATAGAAAGAATGACCTCAAAGCCAGGATTCACAAAACCTCTCAGAATAGGAAAGATAAAACCTGACTTCTTTTCAGCCATCGAAAAATTCCAGCAGAACAGGGAAAACTATCTGAAAGACACTTTTCCGCAGGTCTACAATGAAGAAGGAGATAGCTTCGTAGAAAGATACCAGGATGCGATACAGAGGATTAAGGATGCGCCAGGCGTTGTTAGTACTTATTACAAGCCATCAGAAACAGACTCAGCACTCAGAGTAGATTTACTAAACCACGATATAGACGGTACAGACCTGATGGAGTGCGACAAACAGGAGTTTGTCAAGATAAACAAAAAAGTGCGTGAGGTTCTCAGGTTGCTGAAAAGTGGCTATGCAGGAGAGGAGATGCACAACGTATGGATTAGCCAGGCGGATAACTCGGCGTCCCTGAAAAACAGCGATCTTGAAAAAATCTACAAACCTATCATATCAAAACAGTTAGACATCAACTTGAGAAATTACATGAGGAGGAGAGACAAACGTGCCTGAACAAACAATTGGAAGAGTTGTGGGAGAAACCAGCTCCACTTATTTCAAATTTGCAGTAAAGGATGGCAGAGAACCTGCAGTATTTGAGTACGTAAAGATAGATATTAAAGACAAGGTAGACGGCGAGGAGGTCAAAAAACCTGTTCTTGCTCAGGTAACAGACATAAGCAGACAAAACCCTGCAATGGAAGGAGAGACTCCTATAGAGGCAGTTGAGACCATGACGCAGCAGGGAATCGACAACACCAGAACAGTAGCATCGGCACAGGTCATAGGATACAGTGGCGTAACAGGAGTAACCAAGCCAAGGTACGCAGCAAAACCAGGTACAAAAGTGGAGAAAGCACCTGATGAATTCCTGGGAAAGTTTGTATCTAGTTCAAGTGGGCTTGAAATAGGAGAGATGCTTACCAGAGATTCGGTGACCGCAGAGCTTGATATGGAAGGTTTAAACAGGCATCTAGCTATACTAGCTGCTACAGGAGCAGGAAAAAGCCATACAACAGGCGTTATAATAGAGGAGATGCTTGAAAAAGGTGCATCGATGATTGCAGTCGATCCACACGGAGACTACGCGAAGATGGGAGACCCTGAATCGAGCTACAGACATACTGACAAGATAAGAGTATTTAAGGCCAGAAATCCAGGGGACGATGACTACCAGATCAAGATAAAGACCTCAAAACTTGGATGGAGAAAACTCTCAACTCTTGCAGGGATCAAGGAAGACTTCACAAACCAGAGAAGAATGCTGAGGCGCACCGTAAACCGGATAAAAGCCGAGAAAGGAGAAAACTACAGCTACAGCCTAGAAGAGATTGTAAAAACCCTGGAAGACATACAAGATGACAAGGTAATCTTGGATGACGATGGAAACAAGACAAAAACTATCGAGACCGCTGAAAAAGTTCAGTTCAGGATGGAGAACCTACAGAGATTCGGTATATTCGGCACGTCAGAACTCGATTTCTCAGAGCTTGTAGGACCTCAGCAACTAACTGTTCTCGACCTCTCAGGAATACCATTTGACGCACAGGACCTTATCTCAGACCTGTTACTTGAAAGAATATACGAGGCACGCGTGAAGTACTCACTTGGAGAAAAAGGAGAGAAATACGAATACCCTATATTCACCATAGTAGAGGAGGCTCACAGGCTCTGCCCTTCCGGCTCAAAAGGCTCAGCACCGCGCTCAAAGAAAAGGCTCTCAGAGATAGCAGCTGAAGGAAGAAAGTTCGGAGTATTCCTCACCCTGATAACCCAGAGACCATCGAAGATAGACGAAGACGTGCTCAGCCAGTGCAACTCCATGATAGTTCAGAGGATAGTCAACGAAAGAGACCAGCAAAGCATAAAAGCAGCTTCAGAGTCCATGGCTGGAGACATGGTCTCGGAGCTACCAGGATTAAATGTAGGAGATGCAATAATCACAGGACCTGCCGTAAAAGTGCCCTCAACAGTACATATACGGGAAAGGAGAACCAAACATGGTGGAAACGATATCGACATATCAGGAAACCTGCAAAAAGCCCTTGAAGACGTGGAAAACAAACAGAACACATCTGACACACTCGGAGATGAAGATACTTTAGATGTATAAAGTACTGCACTTCGGGGATACACACCTAGGGAGGAAACATCCCTCTAAAATATCCAAGAAAAGAGTAGAGTCCTCGATAAAGGCTTTCCGTCACGTCATCCAGAAGGCGATACAGGAAGATGTAGACTTTGTAATACATGCAGGAGACGTATTCGACACCGTGTACCCGTGGCACACTGTCATAGAGTCAGCAAAAAAAGAGCTTCAAAACCTGGAGGAAGCTGAAATACCTCTTTACTGCATCAGAGGAAATCATGACAGGAGCTTTGGACAGGGACGAAGCCTGAAAGGCCTAGCAATTGAACATCTAACATCAGAGTACATTCACCTGATAGATCCTCAGGCCTCAGAGTTCCCACAAAACGGCTACATCGACCATGACGAGAATATCAGGGTTTACGGACTTGGATACCATGCATCCCGCACACAGGAAATACTGAGAGAGTTTAAACCGGAGAATGAGAAGTTTAACATCCTCCTGATGCACGATTTTGTGGAAGGAGTTACACGCAGCTACTCAAACAGCATTCCAAAAGCAGATATGATAGCCGAAAAAGATCTTCAATACGTCGCAATAGGCCACGACCACGAACCAAACCCAGAACAAGTCATAAACTCCACAACCTTCTCTGCGACAGGAGGCACAGTGGATTACGACTTCAACACAACCAACTTTAGAAAAACCTTCAATATACTGGAGATAGACGAGGAAAACCAAAATATAGATGTAGATAACCATAAAGTGCCTCAGGAACTTGAGCTTAGGAAAAAAAAGTTCAAGGTAGGTCACTCACCTCAACAGATAAGAAACAAGATAGAGGACGAAATACAGGAACATAAGGAATACGCATACAAGATCAAGATACAGGGAGAGATCAGCTCAGGTCAAGAGATTCAGACGCAGAAAATTGCAGACGAAGTCGAGAAAATAGACCAAGTTGTGCTCGCGGACACATTACTTGACGTCAAGACAGACGAAGTCAAGATAGCGGAGAGCAAAGGAGAGGGCTTCAATATCTATGAGCACTTGGAAGACAACTTACAGCAGAACAAGCTTGAGGAGAACTTCATTCAAATGCATGAAAGAGCGGAAAACATGCTTTCAAATGAGGAAAACCTAACAAGATCAGGTTTCAGCCTTCAGAAACAGGCAAGAAAAAATCTCAGAGAGAAAATTGACAACCAAATCTTCGGAGACATAGAAGATGAGGCTTAAACAAGTACACCTAAGAAATTTCAGAAAGTTCAATAATGAAAAAATAGAATTCTCAGAGAACCTCAATCTTATACAAGGCGAAAACAATGCAGGGAAGTCATCAGTCTTCTACGCAATTTACTTCGGCCTCACAGGAAGCGCGCTAAACTTCAGATCGCCGAAAGAATACATCAACTTCGATGAAAGCAAGATGATGGTGGATATAGAGTTCACATCAGCAGGAACAGAACTACTTCATAAGAAGACACTACACGCGCTCATCAGGAGGAGAATACTCAATAGGCAGAGTGAAAAACGAGGAGAGAACAATACTGGAATCCACAGAAAAAGGCTCAAAGGCAAGCGAGGTCAACAAAAAACTCTACGACGTAACAGGCCTCAACAGAAAGATCATAGAAAACGTGACATACGCCGCACAGCAGAAGTTCGTAAACCTCATAGAAGGAGGAAATAGCCAAAAAGACGCGATGGACTACATATTTGACTTCAAAACAATAGATGAAGTAACAAAACAAGCTAAAAAAGTAATTAAAAATCGTGAAACGCAGGTAGAAAGAAAAAACGACATCAAAGAAAGACTGGAGAGAAGAGAAGAAGAACTGAACGAACAGGAGAAACAACAAATCAACTGCAGGAAGAAAAGGACAATTTGGAATCCGAGATCAAGGAAATAGAACAGAATCTCAAACAGACTAAGAAAAAGAAGGAGGAACTGGAAGAGAGGTTTGAGCAGTTAGAGTCGGCGAAACAATTAAGCCAGAAACTGGAGACCAAAAAACAGATACTGGACGAAAAAAAGCAGAATCTGAGAAACAAAAAGGCCAAGCTAGAGGAAATTGACAAGGATAAAGAAGACATAGATGAGAAAATCAACAAGACAAAGGAGAAGCTCGAGAAAACAGAAAGCCAACTGGAAGATATAGATAAAAAGAAAGAAAATCTTTCAGAGCTTCAACAAAAAAAGAAGTCAGCGGAAACACGTATAGAACAACTCCAAAAACAGGGAAGCGATTTAAAGCAGAAAATAGGAGAAAAAAAGGACACAGTAAATGAAAAGAGGGCTAATGTGAACAGCCTTGGACAAGATCTCTCGGTGTCAAGCAAGAAGCAGGCGGAAGAAATGCTAGAAGGCCTCCAAGAAGAGGAAGAAAAGATAAGAGATAAGATAAAGAACCTAGAGTCAGATATATCAGAGAATAAGACTCTGTTGGAAGGTGCCAGAGAGACCTACGAAAACGGAGAATGCACAAACTGTGGGAGAAAAGTAGAGGAACCACAGAAATACAAACAGAAGATAGAAGAACTCGAGTCCATTATTCAGGATCTCGAAGAGAACAGAGATCAGAGCTCAGAGAAGCTATCCCAAAACCTACAGAAACAGGAAAGGGTAGACCAGCTAACTGAGATGATAGGCAACGTCGAGAAAATCGAGGATGAGAAACAAGATCTTGAAGAAGAATATAAAGATCTGGATGAAGACATTAAAGACGAGAAATCCAATCTAGACGACCTAGAAGAGGGCATAAATAAGTATGAAGATCAGATCAAAAATCTAAAGCCTGATACGGTGGCGCAACAGCGTGAAGACCTTAAGAAAGACTTAAACAGGTTGGAGCGCCGGAAGGAAAAAATTGAGGACCTCAAACAGGAGATCGGAAATATGAGAGAGGGGCTTAACAAAATTGAGGAGGAAAGAGATAAACTAAAGGAAGAGATAAGAGAAACGGGAGTAGATAAGTCCTCTGTTAATGAGGAGTACGATAAGATTCAACAGAGGATACAGAACAAGGTCAAGGAATCAGAGAAATGAAGACACAGAAAGAGCAAAAGGAAAAGAGAATCAAACAGATCAAGGATAATCTACAAAACAGAGAGGAGAGTCTAGAGCAGAAGAAAAAGGAAATTGAGGACATCAAAGACGAGCTCAAGGAAATTAGACAAGTTGAGGAAAGACTTGAGGAGGCAAAGAAGCTCTGAAGGTTTACAAGAGCTCAGAGGCTGAAATGCGTGATATAAATCTACAAAGGCTTGAGAAAAAGATATTCAACTGGTACCAAGAACTCGCCGCAAAACAGGAGTTCAAACAGCTAAAGATTGACAGAGAATCCTATGAGCTGCGTGGTATACCAAGGAACACAAACCAAGAGCTCTCAATTTCAAACTACCAAGGGGGAGGTCAAAGAACGCTTACCGCACTTGCATACCAGCTGGCCTTAGCAGAGATGACAGGAGCCACAGACTTTATGATGATAGACGAGCCTACAGACGCAACAGACTCGGAAAACAGGGAAAACATGCTTGAAATGATTCACGGAGCCGTCAAACAGTTTTCACAGATACTTCTTATTACGCACCACGGTGTAGGACGTGAACAAGCAAATAACATAATCAAAATAACAAAAAAGAACTCAGAAGAAAGCAAGGTAGAATACCCTCTCAGATCATAGAACAGAAACGCTCAAGCACAGATAAACAGTATCTCAGCCCAGTGATGTAGTGAATTAGAGATCAGTGACCGCAGAAAGGTGTTCAGAAACTGTTCAAGGAATGTATAAAGGAAGATTGTGGCAATAAGAGTTTTCTTACAGTATGCAACGAGTGCAACGAGTCCAAGAAAATCAAGAAAAAGCCCTAGGGATCACTACAGTCTCTGATAAAACCGCAGTTCATACACTTTAGCTCACAGGCAACATACTTCACCATTTCATTTCCGCAGTTCCAGCAGTCCTCCAAGCTACTCCCCCTTCTTTCTTCTGAGAGAATTGAAATGGTCAAGTGCCTCCCTAACATCCTTAGGGCTGACACTTGGAAAGTTTTTCTGTATGTGATAGAACTCCGCGTAGCTTGAGTTCCAGATTGGGAATCCAGATATACACTCTCTCTCAGGGTTGTCACCAGTTCTTATTACAAAATCGATATCATCCTGTACCTCAAGGCTTGCCGAAAAATTCTCCTCAGTATGTTCTAAACCTCCAGCTTCTAGGTTTTCGCTGGCCTGTAATATATCCTGTTTGCCTGAGTAAGATATCAGTAGGTTAACTGTTTTGCTGCCACGAGAATACTTTTGCTCGATATCTGCCAGCTTGTCCTGTAGATACTGTGGCAGCGCTCCAGGGTTTGTTGAAGCCCAATTAATACTGTATTCTTCCTCATCCAGAAACTCTCCTATCTCATCAATATTGCTTTCCAAGAGGTCAAATAAGGTCTCAAGCTCTTCCTCATCCCTCTTCAGATTCTCCTCAGATAACAGGTAGAAAGTAATAGAATCTACATTCTCAGAGTAGTCATTCAACGATTGGGTTACCTGCTTTACAGTTTGCTTTGCGTTCTTGTAAGCCTTTCTTCTGCTTATTCCCTTTTGCTCTGCGTACCTTCTGTTCCCGTCAGGTATTACTCCTACATGCATTTAATTACTCCCTGCTGTATTCATGTCCTCAAAGTAGCTTTTTAATCTCCCTTGAAGCAACATCGCCTTCACCTGTCCTATGCTGAACAGTGTCGAGGGCTGGTCCATATGAACACCTATCTTCCCCTGAAACAACTTGAGCGCCGGCTTTTGAACTATACCGGGCAACGAGTAGAACTTTTCTATCAGACGACCAAGCATTATCTCATTGGAGAGCTCTGAACGCCACTCATCTTCGTACAGCTGAAGGCTCGAAGGATCACCTATATCTATACATTCAGAGGCTATATCACTGCACCTCATCCCGTAGAGTATACCTCCACCTGTAAATGGCTTGGTCTGTGCAGCCGCATCACCTACAAGAAAAACCCTTTCAGAGGTCACCGAGTCAGGTGGTCCAACAGGTATAGCTCCCGCACACACATCTTTCTTGTCGTCCACATTAAACCTGTCTGTAATGTTATCCAGCCACTCCATAGGATTCTCACCTTTTGGAACTGCTGCCCCGTACTCAACTGAGTCACCTCTTGGAATTCTCCATCCAAAGAAGCTTGGAACATCCAAGGTAACATCAACAAAGTCAGAGGAATCCTCTTCATCAGTAAAACAGAGTACTCCCTGATAGAAATGATCTGGCTCGGGCAAACCTGTTTCATCTCTTACTTTTGATGAAGCCCCGTCACATCCCGCAACCATCTTAGCCTCATAGGATGCGCTGTCGGTATCTACGACAACCCTATCTTCCTTTTCTTCAACAGATTCTACATTTTCACCTAGGGCTATTTCAGCACCTGAGTTCTGGGCTTGCAATGCTTTCTTCTTATCAAGCTCAATCCTATCTATAACATATGAAACTTTTTCATCCCTGAAAAACCTGTACTTACCGTCTAAGTGGAAATCTGCTCCATTTATGCCGTTCTGTAATATTTCTTCGAACTCATCATCTGACAGAAATTCTCTAATATCAGGAGATACGTGACCGGAGCAAGCAAGGGGTTCTCCAATAGACTCGCTCCTCTCAATAACAAGTACATCTACATCCTTGTCGGAGAAACGCTTGGCGAGTTGAGAACCTACAGGACCTGCTCCAACCACGATCAGATCTCTCAATATTGATACACCTATTATTAGTACCAATCTGGCTCAGAGATTTTAATATCTCCGTGGACCGTTACCTGACAGCTAAGTCTAAAGGGTCCCTCTAGAACTTCATCTCCTTGAAATCTTCTTAACGTGTTTTTCTCGTCCTCCTGCATATCTGAGACGTTGTCCATACCGTCCTCAATCTTGACTCTACAAGTGGTACAGTTGCAGAAGCCGCCGCAGGCATGCATCCACTCAATACCAGAGTCAAGCAGAGCCTGTAGAATAGTCTGGCCATCATTAGCCTCAATCACCTCATCTCTGTCGGTAAACTTCACAGTATGTGACATAATAGTTAAATATATGATTAAGTGATATAAGCTGATTGATTCAGATAAATAAGAAAAAATTTGGTTTGAATAGATACGTGATTTAAGCCCTCTTGCCTTCGGACTTCCATTTCCTCACGATGTTTGAACCCTTTGATGTCTTCTTGGTATCACTTGAACTGTTGTTATTTACATGTTCCTCAGCTCTGTGAATACCTTCTTTCGTGATTGCACTGGACTCATCGTCGGAATGGAAAACCTCTCCGCAATACGGGCATTCTTGTGTATCTTCTGTCATTTTATCGAAACCCTTAATTAGAGAATTAGGATTTAGATTATACAAATGGCCCCAAGCTTTTATCAATGTTTTGAATTACTGGGTGGAGGTGAAGGATGATATGTTTGAGGTTCTTAGAGCAATGGCGTTGCAAGCCCGTACACCAATGAAAGTATCAGGGCGACCCATATAACCAGCGAGAAGGCGTTGACTACTGGTTCTCCGTCTGAATAAAATCTCTCAAATAGGACTGAGATCATCTGACCGCCATCAAGAGGCTTCACCGGCAGTAGGTTAAACATACCTATCAGAAAGTTAAGCAAAGCCACAGTCTGCAGCATAGAGAGCGTCCAAGAGATCGGAGCTTTTAGGCCGCTGTATTCTGGCTTAATCTCTCTGTTGTTTCTCAACATGTCGAAGAAAGCTGGCAAGGTCCCATCATTATCACGCATTAGTATACCCATGTAAGCAGAATCATTTCTTTCTCCTAATGTAACGTTAAATCTTCCTTCAGAGGTATTCACACTGACCGTCTGATTAGGTTTAAACTCCTCTGAGATTGTCTGGAGCTGACCTGTGTATCTTATCCTCTCTCCCTCCAGGCCAACAATAGTTCCGTTGTTCATACCTGCCTCCATGGCTGAAGTATTGTTCTGAGCTGCGTAGGCCACGCCTACAGGTTGAGCGACACTAACAAACATTGTGAAGGCTGCTAAGGCAAAAATAACTGCCGTAACGTAGTTTGCAAAGCTGCCTGCAGCCAATACCTTAAGCTGTGATGTCCAAGAACCCTGATGCCATGGACCGCCTGAAGAGTTGTCAGAATCATTCGAGCTCTCCTCGGATTCTTCTTCGCCCGGAAGCATATTCTCACCTTTAGGCTCCACAAAGGCACCAGGTATAATACCCATCACAATCCAGCCAACAGAGTTAATCTCCATATCCTCAAGTCTGGCCACTACACCGTGACTCATCTCGTGAACAAACATCAGCACACCTATGCCGATCAGCCAATACTCAACAGGGATAAACGAGATACCTGACTGCAGGGTAGTCTGGCTGGATAGGCCTGGTGCAATTAAACTGGGACCTCCAGCACTGCCTCCAGACTGAATCATCTGCTGAAACGACAGTAATACATTCCAGAGGATAAACGGTATTGTCAGAAACCCAAGTACGACTCCAGTCCAGGCGTAAACGTTCCAGAAACGGGGCGCGGCCTTTGCAACCTTGTTGATCTTGTCTATACCTCTTTTAGTCCGTCTGTAGAAAAGTATTGAATGCCTCTCAACGTTGTTCCTATCCCTGTAGATCAGGGCACCTACTATAGAGGTGAATACCAGCAGAAAAATCAGCCTTGGATTAACTGACTGCAAAATGTCAAAAACCATAACAAACAAATTTACTGCACCTTTAAGAAATAACTTGACCGGGCTACAGAAGCCTAGTCCATATTACTCAACAAGTCTGTTTCTAACTTTCAGGACCTGAAAACTATTTGGAAAAGTAATCTCGCTGCCGTGTAACCATACCTCTAAAATACTTCTGATCCAATATCTTGTTCTAAGAGGTTCAAAAAGTATGGATGAGAGACCTGTCTTCTGGAGCGATCAGCTAGCATTTGGAACAAGAAAAAAGTTTGAAGATGAAGAAGAATATGTCTGTGCATCAGGAGTTTCTCCATCAGGAGTTGTACACGCCGGAAACTTCAGAGAAATAATAACCACAGACTTTGTCGTGAAATCCTTGAAGCATCAAGGCGAAGATGTAAAGTTTATTTACTCGTGGGATGACTACGATCGGTTTCGAAAGGTACCGGAAGGGGTTCCTGAAAGCTTCGAAAAACACATCGGGAAGCCTCTAGTCGAGGTGCCTGACCCACAGGGATGTCATGAGAGCTACGCAAAACACTACGAAGAAAAGCTGGAGAACCAGCTTGAAGACATGCACGTAGACATAAACTTCATCAGACAGGCTGAAAACTTCAGAAACGGAGAATACGCAGATCTTATCAAGAAAGGACTGGAAAAGAGATCGGAAATCAAACAGATATTGGACAAGTACAGAAAAGAGCCTCTCGAAGAACCTTACTACCCTGTACACGTGTACTGTACAGAATGTGGTAAGGACTTCACAGAGGTCAAATCCTGGGATGGTTCTTACATGTTAGAGTACCACTGCAACGAATGCGGTGAACAGAGAGAGATAAACTTCAAACAGGAGGGAAACGTGAAGCCTCCATGGCGTATAGACTGGCCGATGAGATGGAAGTACGAACAGGTAAACTTTGAGCCAGCCGGCAAAGAGCACTCGGCCGCAGGAGGATCGCGAGACACTGGAAACGAACTATCGGAGAAAATATACGACAAAGAACCACCAGTACACCAGATGTACGAGTTCGTAACTAAAGACGGATCCAAGATATCCTCAAGTCAGGGAGAAGGAGTTTTCACACTTTCAGAGCTAAAAGACATATACTCACCTGAGATAATTAGATTTCTGTTCTCAGAGACCAAGCCAAACAAGGCCTTTGAGATACCTTTTGAGTCAGAGGAAGTCATACAAATATATGACAGATTTGACAGATACGAGGAAGACTACTTTGAAGACTCTGAAGACGACAAAGACACAAGACACCGTGAAAGGGTATACGAACAGGCAGCAGTAGAAGTGCCAGAAAGTCAGCCTGTAAGAATACCTTTCAAGCATGCTGCCTTTGTGGCGCAGACAGTTCCTGAAGAAGAATGGAAAACCAATGGAATAAAATCACTCAAACGCACGGGACATGCACCAGACAGCCTAGATAGAGATGACAAAAACAGGGTTGTCAGCCGCCTTGAAAGAGCAAAGGAATGGGCCAGAAACTATGCACCTGAAAAGTACGTGTATGAGATAAACTGGGATGGAGATCCTCAAAGTCTAAACATGGAGCAGCAAGACGCAGTGAAGGCCATGAGGAATCGGCTGGAAAATCGGTCTTTTGAGGGCTCAGATGAACTCGATGACATGCTTTATACTGTCGCCGAAGAATCAGACTTGAGTACAGGAGAGTTCTTCCAGACAGCCTACAGAGCGCTTCTAGGACGTGAAAACGGTCCAAGGCTATCTACTCTGATAGTATCCATAGGACAAGATCAAACCACCCAAATACTTCAAAAACTTGTATGAAAGCTAGAGGACTTGAAGCAATCAAGCTCTGCACTGTACTTGCCGCTGTCTACGTTTTACAGATATCTACAGGGTTTCAGCCAGGCTTTGAGGCTGGAGAAAGCATCTGGTGGAAGTTCTTCGCCTCGTTCTTTGGACACTCTGACATAGAGCACCTTACAAACAATCTATTTTTCATAGGTTTATTTGGCACAATTTACACCCTTGTCACTAGCAGCAAGAATTTCTGGACAACATTCCTGATCTCTGCCGTAGGAGCAAACCTTACAGCATTCATATTCTATCCTAACTCAGTTATAGTCGGCGCCTCAGGAGGAGCCATGGGGCTGCTGTCAGCTCTCACAGTATATAAACCCAGACAGACCGGTCTGGCCCTAGGTGTGCCCGCACCCATGTACGTGGTTTTAGGTATATACCTTCTGATTAATTCTGCAGGTCTGACAGGGCAGTCACAGGTTGCATACGAAGCACACCTTTTTGGACTGTTAACTGGCGCAGCAATCGGCCTAAAACTCAGAAATAACTCCTCCACCTCATTAGATGAGCCACAGTCAGAGGAATCAGATCCCTCGGATGATGGCGGCAACCAAGATGAAGATAAAGATCTAGATGAAAGAATCAGGAAATGGGAAGAGAAGTATATGCTTGATTAACAGGCAAGGTTGACGCCGAGGTAGAAAGCAGCTATGAAAGTGGCTGAGGCGCTACCCAAGGTCACGAACACAAAGCTCAGGATTATCCTCCCAGCCTGATTTGACCACAGATCCCTGTACTGAGTAATCTTTACTATATTCTCCAGTTCATCCATATTCGGAGGATTAACCTTTCCTTCCACATACGCAGCAACCATTCCAGCACCAAGCGCCGGATCCATAGAGGTAAATGGAGCTGATACAAAAGATGCAAGCCACGTAACAGGGGACGACCTAGCCAGTATAGCCCCAATAAAGGGTAGAACAGCGTTAATAAGAAATGCGTTCCTAGCCAGAACCAAACCCTGAGAAACACTGCAGAAGGCAAATACATAACCAAGGCTGACAGCGATGAAGGCAGGCATACCATACTTAGCAACCTTAAACCATGGTATACTGATGCCAGATGTGTCAACGTATTCTCCAGGTGTGTAAGATGTTTCCTCAGCCCTGAGTTCTTCAGCTAAGCCCTCTACGTGTGCGGCTCCTACAACCACAACAGCCTTGTCAAAATCCTGGTCCAGAATTTTCTCCGCCATAAACTCATTTCTTTCGTCAAGAAAAGTCTTTTTGATGGATGGGAACTCGTCCTCAAGCTCCTTCACAACCTGAGATAGCATATCCTCTTGTTTCAGGTTCTCGACATCAAGCTCAGATTCAGAAAAGCCAATAGAGCTTAGTAGCTTAACCTTCTCCCAGAACGTCAGTTTCTCAAGAGCCCTGCTGAATGTTTCATTTATATCCCTGTCAACAAGAGAATACTCAATATTATTTTCTTCTGATACCTTTACGGCCTCAAGAAGCTCTTCACCTGGTTCAACACCCTGCTCTAGGCCCATGCGCCTTTGATATATGGACAAAAATAGCTTCAGAAACAGAGTAAATCCTTTACCCTGTCTTATAGCCTCAACAAGATTCATCTCCTCCCATCCAGAATCCGAACTCAGGGACCTGTACCGGTTCTCATCAAGCTCAACAAAGACCCTGTCAGGGCTCTCAGACTCAATCTTCTCCCTGACCTCTTCCTTACTCTCCTCAGAGACATGCGCCGTGCCCACTATGGTTATCTTTCTATCGTCAAGCTCGACTTGGGTTTCCATGGTACTTGCCAAAGATCAGATGTGCAACCGTATTAAATGATTCGAACCTAGGGAACCGCTTTTATTACTAGAAGACTGAACCTTCGGTAACATGTCTCTGATAGGTGTCAAGGCTGAGAGAAAGATTGTTGATACAGCCATAATATGTGTCTGCGTGATCTCCGCATACTTTGGAGGTATCTTATCGGCGATGAGTCTGGGGGCTACCGCAACAGCGCTGTCACTGCCGATAATATTCATAATCTCAATGGGGTTTATCCACCTGGTGCTGAGGAGAGGAAGAAAGCTTGACAGGGAGGAACATGACAACAAGTATGAATTGCTCAAGTCTTTTGCATTCCTGACGATGAGCTTTTTGGCCTACAGTATAGGAACCGCTTCAGGTGAAAACATTATTCCCACAGCCAGCTTACCGGCTTATCTCACCGTGGCCGCAGTTTCCTTCAATATATACTTGATGGGATATAGGGCAAACAGCTAATTACTTTTCCCTTTCCAAACAGAATATTGTCATCTTCTGCAAAAAATCCTTTGAATCCTCTTCTAGATCAAGTTTCTCAATCATCTCTGAGGCTTCTTCAGCTAATGCCTCCATCCGTTCATGGACATCGGATTTCACGTTCTTCTCCCGAATTAAGTGCTTAATTTGTTCTCTTTCCTCATCTGTCATGTCTGTACCAAGCATCTCCCTGACCTTTTCCTCCTTGTCATCAGAGAGCCTCTCAAGAAGCTTTAGCCTGTGAAGAGTTTTTTTGTCTTCATCAAGATCTGATCCTATGTCTTCTCCAATTTTTTCCTCGTCCCCAAATAATCCAAGCTCATCGTCCTTTAGCTGGAATATAGTACCTATCTTCTCTCCTATGTTGTAAAGTTTCTTTCTTTCGTTTTTGTCAACGTCCGCCATAATTGCACCGGCCTTCATAGGCAGTGAGAAGGTGTAACGAGCGGTCTTTGTCCTGTAGAGATCAAGTATTTCATCTTCAGAGGGTTCGTCAGACGAGTAACCTGAGTAAATATCGACCTGTTCCGCCAGCCCCACATTTGAGAATTCACGGAAAACAAGCTCCTGAATATTTGACTTTGGGTCCTGTGGTACCTGAAGAGACGACAACACGTTTTGGCCAAGGAAAAATGATACGTCTCCGCCTGCCAGAGCCATGCTGATTCCAAAGTGTTTTCTCTCTTCAATCCCTTCTTTGTCAGCCAAGTCTCTGTATTGCTTCTGAAACGTTTTCATACCTCTTCTGCGCAGGTCCTTATCGATTATATCATCGTGCATCAAAATGCCGGTGTGAAGTAATTCAACTGCAGCACCTGCCTTTACAGCGCTATCATGATGATCACCGTTGTAGAACTTGTTGATGATAACGACAAGGGTTCCACGAACCATCTTACCCTCCTTTACCATCTCCTGAAGTCTTTTTCTAACGTCTTTTCTCCACCGGCCTTGTGTACCTTCTTCCTCCCATTCCTCAAGAAAACCGTCAAGGAAAGAAGATATCTCCTTTTTATGGCGGCCTATCTCCTCCAATATCTGTTCTCTTTCAGAGGCCATAGGGAATGATTATCGAGTAAACTCTTTAGTTACTAAGCCATTTTTCTACATATAACCAAAGCTTATACGTACCCGATTCAGAAATTACATTATAGGTGAATTGAAAAATGGCTGTAATCAACGTAGACGGTCTAAAGAAAAGTTTTGGCGATGTCAACGCCTTAAATGGAGTGGAGCTTGAGGTCAAAAAAGGAGAGATTGTAGGTGTATTAGGTCCAAACGGAGCCGGAAAATCATCTCTGATGAAAGCACTAACAGGACAGCTCGAGTATGACTCAGGCAACGTATCCGTTCTTGGAAGAGATCCTGTAAAAGAGCCTGTGGAGGTTAAGAAACGTATCGGAGCTCTTCCAGAAAGAGAAGATCCTCCAAGCTTTCTAACAGGCAGTGAATACTTCGAGTTTGTATCAGACGTACGCGAGACAGATATTGAATCCGATAGATGGATTGAGAAGCTGAACCTGAAAGGTAAGCTGAACAAGATGACTCAGGATCTCTCAAAGGGAGAGAGACAGAAATTGATGATATCACAGGCATTCTTCCATGATCCCGACCTAGTGTTTGTAGACGAACCCCTAGTTAATCTTGACCCTGTTATACAGGAGCGTGTAAAGGAACTCTTTGAGGAGAAAAGAGAGAACGGGGGCACAATATTCCTATGTACGCACGTAATATCTCTTGCAGAAGAGCTATGTGATAGAGTGTTCTTCCTGAAGGACGGAGAGATAGTCGAAGAGATAGAAGATGTAGACAATCTCAAAGACAAGTTCCTTGACTCCCAAGAATGATACGCAAGATGATAAAGGAGGAGTGGCGAAGAAACTCCCGCCTTTACAGAGGCAGAAGCTTCGCCCTCTTTCCAGCAGTAATATTCCTGTTCTCTCTTGGCTGGAACTACATGGTAGTGAACTTCTCAACCCTCAGCTACCCGATGATAGGCAACTCACTTGCAGCCATAGCAGGGTTAATGGGTGTGGCAGTAGGCCTATCCGGCTTCTCAGGCAAAGACGCATTCAGAAACGTACTAGGTGATACAAACTACATAGTATTCTCCAGCCATACACTGCCTGTATCCAAGAGAAAGCTCTACCTGGAGTTCTTCATAAAAGATACCTTTTTTTACATGTTCCTAGTCTTAATACCTCTTTCACTGGGTTTCCTAATACCTACAAACTTTGCTATACTGCCATCCTTACTTGACGCGGCCGCATTATTCACTCTAGGATTAATGTCATCGGCTCTGGTGGCACTAAGCTCGCTTACACTTCCATCTCTGAACATAGTAAACTATGGAAATATTGATATACTTGATCCTGTTGCCGATAAATCAGTTGTCGATATATTCAGGTCCTCCGGAGGCTTTCTCAAGATACTGTTCTCCCTTGGTGTACTGAGCTTTTTCTACTGGGTAATGGTTCTGAACTTCCCGCTTGCATCAATATTCCTTGAAAACCCTCTACTTTCATTCAGTATACTCATAGGGCTAATAAACCTTTCAATCTACAACTGGCTAAACAAGTTTGACTCACTAGAGACATACAGCTATATACCCTCTGGACAGCCTTTCTATAGCACACTCCAAACAAATAGCGTACCTCTCCCTAGCACTGCCGGTATCCTTCGTAATGGTTCTAGCATCAGCCCTAATCTACCAAGGACAGATCCTGCTCTCACTGATTACCGCGGCCTCAACAACCGTTTACGGAATGGCTGTAGCTGTCAGAGTACTAGGATTAAACCCTAACCAAAGCCTATTTCACGCAGATATTTTCCTGAAGTATATTCTTGGAATGGGAGCGGTGACTGTTCCTCTGCTTTACACGTCGATAATCTATAGTGAGAGGTTTCTGTTCCACGTGCTGGCTGTATGCGGGCTGGGGCTCATGGCCGGATCCTTTGTCCTTCTTAGGACTCAGAGAGACGAGCTCAGCTAGACACAAGAACCCGGTGTCAGAATGTGGACAAGTCGCCTTCGATTGCCTCTTCAGTTATACTTGGGCTGTCAAGCTCCTTTCTAATCGCTTCCTTTACCTCTTCTTTAGATGCCTCTGATCGAACCTCAACGGACTGGGGCTCATCCATAGGAACACCGATCTGTGAAAGCATCTTCACCTCAGTAAAACCATGTCCAGATAAGCTTTCAGAAATCCTGTTCGCAAGCACATTGTAAATCTTACCAACATGATTCACAGGGTTCTTCCCTGAAGCTGCCTCAAGGCTCATCGACCTGTGCGGAGTAATCAAACCGTTAACCCTGTTACCTCTGCCAACGCTTCCATCATCACCCATCTCCGCGGATGTACCTGTCTCCGTAAGATAGACGTCACCTACCTCCATATCATCAGCAGTATTAACAAAGATCTCAGGCTCAAGAGAGGTATTGTCACGTATATAGTTCTCAGCAACTTTTTTGATTTTCTTCTTAGCCTCCAGATACTCCTCTATGCCGGCAACCCTTTCAGATATCATTGCTGCAGCAACAGTAAGCTTCAGCTTGCTTCCACGACGCAGACCCATCACTTTAACATCTTCGCCTGCCTCATGTACCTGGTTACGGATCAGCTCCTCCACAGACCTGACTACTTTCTCAGTGTTTGAAAGAGGTGAGTGACCTACACCAAAACTTGTATCATTGGATACAGGTGACTCATTAGAAAATATCGATTTCAGGTCCGTGGAAGTTTCACCTATCCTACAGTCAAACTCAACTTGCCTCAACTCCAGCTCCTCAAAATTATCTCTAATATAGTCTCTTGCAGCCTCCAAAGCGATCTCATCAACAGGAATCTTCTCACCTTCAAACTCTTTCGTCGCTCTACCAGCCAGAAGCACATAGATTGGTGTAACAACTTCGCCACCACCGTACTCAGGCTTTGAATCACCTGCAACAAGCTGAACCTCATCAGTGTTATGATGCAGCACCCTTCCAAAACGCTTTTTATACTCCTCAGATAGACTTCTTGAAACAGATTCAGCTATACCATCACATATAGAATCCGGATGACCTAGTCCTTTTCTTTCGACTAGCTCGGTATTTCTCTTTCCAACTGGGTCACGTTTAACACTTGTATAATCTAGAAACTCCATATCAACCAGACTACACACTGGTTTAATAAAAACGTGACTGATAAGATCTCATGTCTAATTTTTGACGGATAGGGATTCTGTATATTTTACACAGATTCCGTCTCTGGCGGCGTATAATATTCAGCATCGGAGTCACTTACTTGCACATCTCTATCTTCAAGCTCTTTCTTATATTCTCTTAGTTTCCAGGTAGCCAGAGGATCTTTAAGGCTCTCATCGTTTTCTTCTATGTAGGATTGAAGCTCGCTACACGTTTTTGTGTGGGCTCCAAAATCATTCTTATAAGCTGCGTACGCAGAGGCTGAAAGCAACGCTGCTCCGTAACCAAATGCTGCCAGGCTATCTGGATCAGACAGTAACTCCTTAACCATCTCCATGATCTATCCTCGGAAATATAGAATTATAAACCATTTCTAGATCTTCGAGATAAGATTGTATTAGATTTCTTTCTAGTTCATAGTGGTTGCTCAATAGACGCTTATGTGGGAGTCTTTACTGTCTCCTCTGTTTTTGGAGCTCTTCCGGAATAGTTTCCCTGCTGGATGACATCTTCAATTCAAGTATCCTAGATGAAGGGTAAAACAGGTTTACATTATCCTCAGTTCTGATCCAAGCCCCTCCATCCCTGACGTCGATGAAAACCACGTGTTCATAACTGGAGTTAAACTTCTTTTTAGAGCCATCAGGAAGCTGAACACTTACCTCAACCATCCTATCCATAGAAACATAGTCAGGTATATCTTCCATACTTGTCTTTTAACAAGGAGACTGAAAAATCTCCCTTACCAAAAATACGCTATAGCATGTTTGATGAAATAATATGCACATTCACCGGTCATACACTGGAAAGGGACTCAAATAGAGACCGCGGACCCCTGCCAGGCTTCAAATGCAGCAGATGCGGAACCAAAATAAACAGGTTCTAGACCTTGATTAAGAAGAATTCGAGTCCGCAGGGATTTGAACCCTGGGCCTAGCGGTCCGAAGCCGCTCGCTCTGTCCGTGCTGAGCTACGGACCCATACAGTTTTCTTATTGTAGTTTTGTTTGTTGGCTTCTATCTTTTTATACAGAATCCTGTGCCTTGAAATTTGTACGGGATAAAATAATGTGTATGGATACTGTTGCAGCTCTTATTCGACGCGGAGACAAGCTTTTTCTGACCAGAGAAGACGAGGACGACGAAAACCTTTCAGAGATATCAGGTGAGATAGAACGTGGAAACACACATAGAGAGGCATTAAGGGAGAAAGTACGTCAGGAAGTAGGTATAGAAGTTGAGATTGAGGAGAAAATTAAGAAAGTAGATAATTCAGAAAACAGGAAGCACTGGTACCTGGTTGAAGAGGTCAAACAGTCTGAGGAAAACCCTGATCCGGATAAAATACAGTCCGATCAAAACGGGGAATGGGTACAAATCAGTGAGACTAGCAAAATGCACGATAGAACTGCAGAGTTCTCGGAGAAACACAGAGAGAAATTAAGGAACTAAGGTTTTGCCAGGGCCGCGATTTGAACGCGGGTCTACACACCCCCAGTGTGCAATGATAGTCCGCTACACCACCCCGGCATATGGAACTTGTTTAATTGGACTCTCTGGGATTTGAACCCAGGGCCTTCTGCTTGCGAAGCAGACGTTCTGCCAGGCTGAACTAAGAGCCCTTGATAGGTTTTCGGACCTGAAGGGATTTGAACCCTTGACTTCGAGGTATTTCCGATACCGCTCTATTCCACGGTAGGTTAGGAACCTCGCGCTCTATCCGCTGAGCTACAGGCCCATGGTGCTATACTCCGTCACAAATTGTTAAGTAGAATTAAGATGCTGGCTCTAAGTCATTTAACCAGCTATTTATTTTTTCCCTGTCTTTTTTGCGAGCTGCTTCAGTTGAGGCGGTTTCTCGATCATATCCAACAGGGTCAATAAC
>KB659968.1_pt250 | contig 36228 bp, 40 predicted proteins | sample 558768 | NCBI scaffold set KB644980.1 | reverse complement strand
CACCTCCGCGCAGGCGCTGGAGGGGACGACGCTCAACGTTGCCCGGTCGCTGATGAGTGCGGCGGCCGACGAGGTAGATGTCAAGATCAGGTGGGCACTCCAGTCACTGGCGACGGAATTCGATGCGACCCAGTGTCTGCTCTACGAGCACGACGACGAGGGAACCCGACTCGTCGAGGAGTACGGCTGGCGAGACGACGGGGTCGAGGACGCACCCGTTACAACCGGGCTCGACCCCGTCGGCGACGAGTCGCTGCCTGCACCGGCGTTCCCGGGCTACAGGGAACGACTCCAGCAGTTTGATGCAGTCTGTTACGATTCGACGGCCAGCGACGATCTACCCGAGTACGACGCCGAGCAGGGCACACTGCTGGCACTCCCGATCGTCATCAACTGGGAACTCACCGGGATGATCGTCATCACCACCGAGGTGCCCCGCCGGTGGACCGAGTCGGTCAGACAGCAACTCACCGCCGTCGGCGAACTGATCGGTCACACCGACCGCCGCCGCCGGCGTCGCAACGAGCTGGAGGAACAGAACGAACGACTCGAACAGTTCACCTCGGTCATCAGTCACGACCTCCAGAACCCACTGAGCGTCGTGAACGGCTATCTCGAACTCGCGATGGACACCGGCGACACCGAGCATCTGGAGCCCGCCGTCGAGGCGGCCGAGCGAATGGAGACCATGCTCAACGAGCTCCTGACGCTGGCCCGCGAGGGCCGTGCTGTGGGCGACATCGAACCCACAAATATCGGGCGGGTCGTCTCCTCGGCTTGGAGCGCGGTCGATACTCCCGAGGCGACGCTGCAAACCGAGGGGCTCGAACAGCTCGACGAGGTGTCGGCCGATCCGACCCGGCTGCAAGAGGCCTTCGAGAATCTGTTCCGGAATGCGCTGGATCACGTCGGCGAGGACGTATCGATCACGGTATCGGCGACAGAGAACGGGGTCGCCGTCGCCGACGATGGGCCCGGCATCCCCGAGACCGAGCAGGACCAGGTATTCGAACACGGGTACACCGGTGGCGACGGCACCGGCCTCGGCCTCGCCATCGTCGAGACCATCATCGAGGGCCACGGCTGGACAATCGATGTCGGCGATAGCGACGCGGGCGGCGCGGAGTTCGTTATCGAGTTCGACGAGTAGCCGGTGCTCGCTGCGGACTTTGGTTCGTGAACGCTTCAGTGAACTTTGAGTTCAACCCGCCGGTCGTCGGGGTCCCGGACGTAGGCCGCCCAGTCGCGGCCGTAGGCGCCGTACCGTTTTTTTGGCTCGCCAGCCTCGACCGTGTAGCCGGCGGCCTCGATATCGGCCAGCAGCCCCTCCAGTTCCTCGCGGCTGTCCATCTCGTTTGAGCGGACGAGCAGACAGATGTGCTCGCCTGCAACATCGATCGGCTCGTCGCTCGGGACGAGGTGGATGTGGCGGCCGCCAGCGACGACGGCGATGAATGGCACCTCGTCGTTCTCGAAGCGATCCTCGTCACGCGTGTCGAGTCCGAGCAGGTCGTGATAGAACGCCAGCGAGGCGTCGAGATCAGACACCCGAATGGCAACGTGATCCATGTCGACAACGTCCACGGTCATATGGTGACACGGCCAGCGACGGACTAAGGGATACCGGTGTGAGCGATTGCGAGGAAGCCAGTGGATGTTACAGAGCGGGCGCGACCAGCGAGCACGCTACTCGTCAGTGGCGGTCATCCAGTCAGGATACGCGCCGCTTTCGAGCAACGCCTTTGTTTGCCGATGTCGGTACCGGAACATCGGCTCGAAGCCGACCACCGCCAGTTGATCGACCAGCGGCCCGACCGGGCCGGCCGGGAACTCGTAGTCGACGGAATCGATCAGCACTGTCTCGTTGCCGTCACCGTAGAACTCGTGGGTGTGGACCCACAGCGCGAACGGCCCGCCGACCATATCGTCGCGGAACATCCGGTACCCCTCGTCGCGGTCTCGTTCGACGATCCGCGAGCGCCATTCCGATGTCGGCAACAGGCCGAACGGCTGGCTCGCCATGTCGATCTCGCTGCCGGCGACCAGTTCGTCGGGATCGGAGTCGCCATCGGGACCGCGAACGCCACGGACTGAGAGCCCCATCCACCCCGGTGTCAGCGCCTCCAGCCCGTCAATCTGTGCATGAAACGCCCAGACATCGTCGAGCGGCGCGCGAATCCGCGTTCGCCGCCTGTAGGTAGCCATACCGGCTCTAGGGTGTCGGGCCGCAAAAACATCGCGGGGCCGTCCGGAAGGTGGTCAAACTGCACCTCAATCGCAGGACGTTCTCCCACTCTGGGTTCGTCCGTCCGTTCTCGCTAGATCGACAGCTCTATGACCGTCGTGGCGGCCGTCGAGAGCTCCTCATCGCTGGCGGCGGCCACCGTCACCGTTCGCTCGCCGTGACTGACAGGCAGCGTGAGTTCGAACTCGCCGTCCTCGACGGTGGTCACCGTCGCCTCGTCGGTTGCCTTCATCGCCACCAGCGCGCCATCGGTCTCGCCGGTGATCGTCAGGGTTTCTTCATCCGTGGATTTCTCTGTCGACGTGCTCGTGCTGTCCACTTGCAGTGTCGGTCCTGCTGGCCGACTGGCAGACCGATATCGCTCGTCGACGACAGCCGGCGTCTCGACTGGCTCGCCGGCCGCGATCCCGTGGGCCAGCCGGACGAACTGGGCCATACTCCAGGCCAGCGGCGTCGCCGCGCCGGTTCCCTCACCCATCTCCCAGTTGTACTCATTGTCGATGTGGCGATCCCAGACCTGCTCGGCGATCATCCGGCCGCTGTTGGCGAAGCCGGCCATTGTTTCGAGCAGGTTCCGCGGTGCGAGCTCGCCCTCGCTGGTGCCGGCGAGCAGCTCGTACTCGCCGCGTTCGCCGGTGAAGATGGGCCACAGCCGGCCCTTGCCCTTGGTCTGGACCGACCACGGCGCGCCCTTCTCGCCGAGGGCGCGCTCGCCGTAACCGTCGCCGTTGTAGCGGTAGAAGGCCGGCCCCTGCGGCGTGTCGATGCGGATCGTGTTGTCGACCTCGGTGATCGAGTTCTCGATGATCTCGTCGTCGGCCGGCTTGATGCCGAGCCGGGCGAGTTCGAGGAAGCCGCCGTCGATGATCTCGCGTTCGTCGAGCGTCGGCCCGGCGTTGGCCAGCGTCCGCAGATGGCCCGCCTCGGGGTTGCCGTCCCGCGTGACGCGCACGTAGTACGGCGTGTTGGTGTGGAGCTCGGTCCCGGTCTTGGTCGCACACCAGTCCTCGACCTTCTGGGCCCAGTCGTCGGCCAGTGCGAGCCAGACGAGCGCGTCGGCCGTCTCGCCCTCGTCGATAGCCAGATCGCCCGCACAGACGAGGCCGGCGACCTCGGCGGCGATAGACGACGGCGAGTAGCCAGCCTCCTCCTCCCAGCGCTCCTGTGCGGTCGCTGGCCCGTTGCGGGCGACGTAGTCGGCCGACCGCTTGACGTTGATGTACTCGAAGTCCACATCGTCGAACGTCACCCCGTTTTCGGCCAACTGGTACGCCATGATCAGCGGGAAGGAGATGTTGTCGATCTGTTCGCCACCCCAGCGGGTCAGGCCGTTGACGTAGGTGTTCTGCGGAATGAACCCCTCGTCGTCCTGCTGGTACTCGTAGATATACCCCAGGGCGTCGGCCGCTGTCTTGTGGTCGCCGACGGCCTCGAAGACGGTAAAGACCTGATAGAGGTCCCGCGACCAGACGAAATTGTAGCCGTAGCCCTTCGGCTCGTCGGCGGTGACGGCCTCGCCCCACGGCACCGAGGGGCTGGCGATACCCGCGCCGATGTACGTCTTGTCTTCGACCGCACGCAACGCCATCAGACAGCTCTTGTACTGGTTGTAGAGCGCCTCGTCCTCGGTGATAAACTCGGGAATCGCCTTGTCGGCGAGGAACTCGCCCCACGTCTCGGTGTAGGCCGACCGGACAGCCTCGTACCCGGTATCGAGGGCGCCCTGCGCCTCGCCGAGTGCGGCGGCGGTGTCGGCGTCGTCTGCGAAGCCGAGCGCCACCGTCTCGGTGATCTCCTCGCCGGTCCCGACACGCCCCGCGAGCACGATGTTGTCGTCGTCGAGCCGGTCGTTTGGCAGCGGCTCCTCGCCCTCGCTGAACAGCTTGGCGAGGTGTGCGGAGCCGGCCGCGCCGACGGTCGCCCAGTCGAAGCGGCTGGCCGTCGTCATCGCCGCCGCGACGCTGTAGACATCACCATCCTGATCGGTCAACAGCGCCTCCGCGCCGGTGTCGTAGGCCTCGGCGTCCCGGGCGGCCAGATGATAGTTCCCCCGCTCGCCGAGCCGGTAGCCGCGGTCGCGGGTGCCGGTGTTTGTCAGCGAGATATCGGCAACCGAGTAGAGTTCGTACTCGTTGGCATCGTCGTGTTCGAACGTCACGTCGGCGAGGATGGCGTCGTGATCGGGGTCGATGGCGTACTCGACGGTGAGCGTCCACTCGTGGCCGCGGCCGTCGCCCTGTTCGGTGATGATATGGCGGAACAGCAGTGCGTCGTCGTCGGCCGGCTCGACGTATCGCTCGATGGTTTCGGTGTCGTCGTCGCGGCGTGTCTCGTTGTGTGTCCGGGCGGTGTACTCCGATTTGTCGGCGGCGTCGGCGATCACGAAGTCGACGGTCCGGAGGTTCATCAGGTCGACCCGCGGGAACCGAATCTCGGTTAGCGCGCCCTCGGTCAGCGTGAACCACACCTTCGAGGCATCGTCCTTTCCGTGATCGGCGACCGTGGCGACGCCGTACTTTTCGCCGGTCGTCCACCGTGGTCGGCCTTCCGGCCCCGACGGGGCTGGCGACGACAGCGGCAGGGCGTTCTGCTCGCGGAGCGTCGCCGTCGCCCGCAGCCGCAGCGAGTGTGACCAGCCGAGCGGTGCCGCGCCGTCGACCGTGCCGTCGTCGAAGGCCTGCTCGGCGAGGTAGCCGGCCTCGGTTGTCAGCGGACCATCCGGCAACATTTGCTCGTAAAGCGTGCCGGCCTGTTCGAAACACTCCGTGGCGTCGACCTCGCGGTCGTACTCGGATAACAAGACGCCGAGGTCGGTGGCTGCTGTCGCCCCCCAGCCGGTCGAGACCGACCAGATTTTCTCGCCCTGCTGGCCCTCCCCGCGCCAGGTGTCGCCCTCGAAGCGAGCCAGTCCGGCCACGTCGCTGTCGGCGGGATCACGATAGAGCGCGTCGAACAGCGACTGGACGTGATCGGTGAGCCGGTCGAGTGTGTCGCTATCGAGATCGGTATCGGCGAGAGTGTCGTAGGCGGCCATCGCATCGACGACACCGAACGTGGCCGAGTCGATCCGGTCGTCGAGTTTGCCGCTGGCGTTCAGCCGGATACCGTAGGCCTCGCGTTTCTCGCTCCACAGTCGATCGAACGCCTCGAACACACTCTTGGCCTGTTGTTCGGCGTGGCCCGACAGCTCGTCGTCGACCGGCGCGGTACCGACCTTGGCGTAGGCGGTGAGAAAGGTGGCTGCGGTGTGGGTAAACCGCCCCGACATGTTCTCCCAGAGGTTCTGACAGGGCTCCGGCAGCCCGTCGTCACCAATGGAGTCGTCGAGTGCGTCGATGCCGGCCTCGATCGTCTCTCGGATCCTTCCCCCCAGATCGGCGTCGAGCTGGTCGCCGCGTACCGACAGATACTCCGCGAGAAAGGTAACCGCGTAGGCCGTCTGGTCGGCCTGATAGTCGTCGTTGCTGCCGCCCTCAATCCGGCCATGGGCCCACCCCGGCGCGAGGGAGCTATCGATGGCCCACACCCGGTGTGACCACGAGCCGTCCGCCTCCTGTGTGCGACAGAGAAACCGGGCCGTCTCGACCAGCGATCACCCAGCTCCAGATCGAGTCGCTCGTCGGCGGCCAGCAGATTCCGGCCGACCTCGGCTTCGTCGCGGAACCACGTATAGCCGTAGCCGCCCGAATGGGCGTAGAAGGGGTCGAACTCCGGCGCGGCGATGTGGGCGCCACTTGGCGCATGGAGCAGCGCGAGCGCGCGAAGATCGGAGCGAACGACGTTGCTGTTCGGGGCCGAATCCGGGACCGAGACGGCGGCTCGCTCCCGCCCGGCCTCCCGGATGTCGTCGGCCGTCCGGTTGGCCTCTGCACATTGCCGCAGATCCCTGAGCGCCGCCTCGCGGTCGACGGTATCGTGATCGGAGAGCTGCGTGATGAGGGTGGTTTTCGCCGCTCGCCCGCTCTGCTCCAGCGGGGCGTTGACGACGACATCGCCGCTGAGGTGGGTGTCCTCGAAGCGGTTGATAACCGCATCGCGGGGGAACTCGTAGGCCTCGTCGGAGAGGATCTCGTCGAACCGCTCGGGAATCTGGCCGCGGACGTCGACGATGCCCGTCGAGGCAGTCACGTAATCGTGTTCGGTGCGGTGGAACACCTCGACGGCACTGGTATCGTTGGGGCCGGCCTCGCCGTGGATGAGCCGGCCGACCTTCGACTCCTGTCCGCCGGGCGCGAACGTGAGAAACGCCGTCAGCTCCGCATCCGGCGGGATCGAGCCCCGTAGCTCGACGTGTGTGAGGTGGGCTCGCCCGAGCGTCAGATCGTACTGGTGGACGGTGAACCCGTCGGCATCGTACTCCGTCTCGACGACGTTGGTCTCTCCGTAGTAGTGCTGGCGAACGGTGGCGAACTCGTCGAACCACTGTGTCCCGTTTTTCGTCTCGATACCCAGTCGGGCACGGTCGATACCGTAGAGGCCGGAAAGCGCCGAAGAGTAGTCCCGCAAACTGCCTTCGGGGTCGACGTAGACGAGTCGATCCCCGTGAGCTGAAAACGCACCGTCGGTGGTCCGACATTCCGCCGGAAACCGCCCGTCACGGTTACGTTTGTACTCGTTCAGCGCGGTGCGAAGTCGCATGTAACTCCCGATTATCTGTCCACGACTAAGTATTGGTGGCTTTGCCTTCGACGGTGTCAGCGATTGTAGGTGAACAAATATGATGATGGTAATATTATATAAATACTCAAAATACTCCTATATATGGGTTCAGAGACCGCTGAAAACACGTTTTACGATTATAACTATTGTTGACGATAATCGATAATACCCGTCTCCCAAGACACAAAAGCAAAGTAACCCTGGCCGAAGGTACACATATGGAACACCCAGGACAGCCGCAGTTTTTGGCCGTAGGCGATGCGGTGCAGTTAGCCCCCCGAGATCCAGCCCCCGATGCGGAGTACAGCTGGACGATCAGCGACGCGCCGCTCGACAGCGACGTGACGCTCGGTGACGACGCCGTCGAGCATTTCGTCCCGGACGCGCCGGGCCGGTACGTGGCGACGCTGACGACACCCGAGGACACCTTCGATCAGACGATCCGCGTCTTCCCCAGTGGGTACCAGCCAACGGGCGAGGGCACCGGCGCGACCGGCGTGAGCGGGTACAGCGGGTACAGCGGATATAGCGGCAAGAGCGGCTCGGCGCGACCACAGCAACGCAGCGGCAGCGGGTTCGCCTCGGGTTCCGGCTCGGGCGCACTCGGCGAATCGGAGGACGAGGGCGAGGGGCGCCCCCGAATCCGCCTCGACGGCGAGATTCACGACGACGAGGCCGTGATCACGGCAACCCCGAAACCACACCCCGAATCCACGCGCGATGCCGAGGATCTCGACGTCGAGTTCCTGCTCGACGACCGCGACGGTGTCGACGAGTCCGAGGTGACCATCGACGGCCACGAGCTCCGTGCGCCGCTCGACGTGATCGAGGACGAACTTCGCGTTCACGCCGTCGCTATCGGTGACAGTTACAGCGTGGCCGACGCCGTCAGCATCGACCGCCTCGGCGGCGAGGGCGATTTCGCCGTCCACCGGCTCTACGACCCGCCGCAGTGGGGCAAGGAGGTTACCCTCTACGAGATCTACGTTCGCGGCTATGCGGCCGACGACGACGAGGCCGAGACGACGTTCGAGGCGCTGGAAAAACGGCTCGACTACCTGGAAGATCTCGGTGTCGACTGCCTGTGGCTCACGCCCGTCCTCCAGCACGACGGCGCGCCTCACGGCTACAACATCACCGACTTCTTCAGCATCGCCGACGACCTCGGCAGCCGCGACGATTACGATGCCTTCGTCGAGGCCGCCCACGAGCGCGGCATGTCGGTGCTGTTCGACCTCGTGCTCAATCACTCGGCGCGGGATCACCCGTACTTCGAGGACGCCTACCAGAACCCCGACTCACAGTACCGCGACTGGTACGAATGGCAGGACAACGGCGAGCCCGGCACCTACTTCGGCTGGGAGTACATCGCCAACTTCGATTTCTCGAATCTCGACGTTCGACGGCACCTGCTTGAGGCCCTCGACACGTGGGCCGAGGTCGCCGACGGCTTCCGGTGTGACATGGCGTGGGCCGTCCCGGAGTCCTTCTGGAAAGAGATGCGCGAGCGGCTGAAGGCCATCGACCCCGAGTTCCTCCTGCTCGACGAGACGATCCCGTATATCGCCGACTTCCACGAGGGGATGTTCGACATCCACTTCGATACGACGACCTACTTCACGCTCCGACAGGTCGGCGAGGGCAACCAGCCCGCCGAGGCCATCCTCGACGCTGTCGAGGGCCGCAAGCGGTCGGCGTTCCCCGACCACGCCGCCTTCATGCTCTACATGGAGAACCACGACGAGTCCCGCTACATCGTCGACTGTGGCGACGCGGCGACGAAAGCCGCCGCGGGTGCAGTGTTCACACTCCCCGGCGTGCCGATGCTCTACGGCGGACAGGAGCTCGGCCAGCGCGGCCGCCGTGACTCCCTCGCGTGGGATGACGCCCGCGACGAAATCCAGGATCACTACGACCAGCTGATCGATCTCAAACAGGCGTACCCGGCCCTCGGTTCGAACGGTGATCTTCAGCGGATCGAGTACGACGCCGACGACGACGAGCAGGTCGTCGCCTTCGGCCGCGAGAGCGACGACGACCGCTACATTATCATCCTCAACTTCGACGAGGGCGAGACGGTCGTCGGCGTCGACGAGACGGTCGACGCGACCGACCTCGTCTCCGGCGAGTCACGCGCCGCCGAGGAGGGGTTGACCGTCGACAGCGTCGGTGTCTTCGAGGCTGCCGACTGAGCCGTCCCACGGTATCGCTCCTTTTGCTCCCGATTTTGTGTGGCTACGTGTCCTCAGCAGGTGTCGGTGATGCTAGCTCGTGATCGACAACCGTCCCATCTGACCGGAGCGTGATGCTCCCGAGCGTGACCGTCGCCCCGGCTGACGTCTCGGCCGCAATCGTTCGTAACGTCGACTCCTGATCGAGAATCTCCCACGTGCGTTTTTCGACCAGCGACTGAAACGCCTCGGGGTCACTCCAGCCGGAATCGATATCGGTGGGCACCTGCACGACGAACCTGAGTTCCGCCTCCGTGACCTGAATCCCAACGACGAACCGGTCACCGTCCTCGGCTTGGTCGGTACCAGCATCGTCGTCATCGCTCCCCGGTCTTTCTCGTCGCTCCCGTTGGCCATACCGGTCCGTCAACGACCACGCGCAAAACGGCTGTGGGTCACGTGTCTCGGATCGACCAGCGACGGCCTCTATGTCGATTCGCCCGCAACTTCGTCGATGGCGTCGCCGAGGGCCGACAGCGCAGCCGTCGCACTCGCGTCTTTGACCGCCGCGCGGTCGCCGTCGAAGACATGGCGATTCACGCTGACGAACGACGACTCGGTTCCCCACGGGCCGGCGTAGGCGACGCCGACGAAGACCAAGCCGACGGGTTTCTCGTCGGTCCCGCCGGTCGGCCCGGCGATCCCGGTTGTCGAGACGCCCCACGTCGTGTCGGCCGTATCGCGGACCCCGCGGGCCATCTCGGCGGCGACCGACTCGCTCACTGCGCCGTGGTCGTCGAGCGATTCGCGCGAAACGGCCAGCTCTTCGAGTTTCGCGTCGTTCGAGTAGGCGACGACGCCGCGGTCGAAATAGTCGCTCGATCCAGGGATATCTGTGAGGCGAGAACAGACCAGTCCACCTGTCAGCGATTCCGCGACAGCGACGGTCTCCTCACGCTCGGTCAGCCGGTCACCGAGAATCGCCTCTGGCGGCTCGGAGGAAGACGAATCAGCCATACGCGAAAGTTGGTCGCCGACGGCTTGAAGGGTGTGGTAGAATGGTGGAGGGTACCATGGGCTCAGGTTTTCACGTACAGCGAGTACGTGATAACCGCGAAGCCGACAGTTGTCAGGGCGGCGTTGATGACAATTCCCGTATCCAGTGGGAACTCGAAGAGCTGGTGCGCGATGCCGCCGACCAGCGCGCCGGCAGTCACGAGGCCAAAGCCGATCATGAGCCCGCGAAGCGAGCGGTCGCCGGTCCGGTTGTAGGCCTTGTAGGCAAAGTAGGTAATCGCCCCGCCCAGACAGAGGGTCGCTCCCATCAGCACGACGATAATGGTCTGTAGATGCATTCAGGTCTCCTTCCGGAGCTCGGTCCAGAGCTCTTCGAGTCGTTGATCGGTTGTCTGTTCGACTGCCGGGCGCTCGATGGTCGTGACGAGCTCCTCGTTCTCGTCGACACCAACCGACACCTCGGTGAAATCACGCGCATACCGTGTCGTGTGCTGGCCGCTCTCGCGGATCTCGGTGGACTCTCTGACGAGGGCTGCCTCGGTCAGTCGGTCGAGCTTCCGGTACATCGTCGACAGCGGGATATCACACGCCTCCGAGAGTTCGTTCGCCGTCATTGGTTCTGAGAGTGCCTCGATAATCGCTCTGGTGGACTCATCGCCGAGTGTGTCGAGTACCGCCTCGCTCACCCGGGCATCGTCCCCAGTCGACGAGTCACCCATTGCCAATCGCTACCCGCGAGATACTGATAAATGTACAGGATCACGGGCTGCTACGTCAGGTCGCTGTCATCCATCGTACGGCGTGTCGAACGCGGGTCTGCGGGGGAGTGCGACAGCGTGCTGAGATTGAAATAGGCTGCTGTCGGTGTCCACTGAGGGAGCAGTCTTGACCGTGATCACTAAAGCTGCTCCCTCGGACGCTACACTTGTTACAGGCCGAGATCCGCGATTTTCTCGGTCATGTTCTCGACGCCGGCCTTGGCGTCCTCGGGTTTCTTCCCGCCTGTGATGACGATCTTGCCGCTGCCAAACAGCAGAATCACCACGTCGGGGTCATCCATGCGGTAGACAAGCCCGGGGAACTGCTCGGGTTCGTACTCCACATCCTCGAGCCCGAGGCCGATGGCCAGGGCGTTGAGGTTGAGCGTGTCGCCCAGATCCGCACTGGAGACGATATTTTGCACCGTGATCTCTGGATCGTCACCAACCGGGATACCGAGTCCGCGGAGCTTCTCGAAGACGATGTCGAGTGCGCCGTGGACCTCGTCTGTGCTCGCGGCGCCGGTACAGACGATCTTGCCGGACCGGAAGATCAGCGCGGCCGCCTTCGGTTCCTGTGTGCGGTAGACCAGCCCGGGAAAGTTGTCGGGATTGAAGTCCGCTCCCGGGATATCGGTCGCGAGTGCTTCGAGATCGAGTTCCTGACCGATCCCTGTCGAGGCAACGACGTTCTGGATTTCGATAGTGTCTGTCGGTTCAACCATGTATCGGGAGTCACTCCGCCGATACAACCCCGACTCACATAAAAGTGGTACATAAAGGAATATAAAGCATCGTGGGGGTCGGACTGAAAAACGGACCTCCGGCTACCCGTGGAGTGGGTGTGCGCCGACCGCTCATCCCACCGCAACTTCCTACTGTCCGCCCCGGGAGGTTCCTGTAATGAGTGGTGTTTCCCCGCGCTGGACCCGTGGCGGCGGGCTCGTCATCGCGGGGCTCGGCTTTCTCATCACCCGACTCTACGTCGCCGAGACGGTGGTCGTCGACGAGGTGCTCTCGTTCGGCCTCGTTAGCCTTCCGCCGCTGGTGATCGGCCTCGGACTGACGGTCTACGGCGTCGTGCTCGCTGTCGGGCGCTTCTCGTCGCTGTACGTCCGCACGGTCACACTCTGGTGTCTGGTCGGTACAGTCGGACTCGCCGCACTGCTGGTAGCAACACAGCTCGGAGCGATTTTCCGCGAGGGAATGATGGCGACATTGATCGACTCGGAACTGTTGCTCGGCAACCTGCTGCTTGGCGGCGCGGTCGTCGGCGTGCTCATCGGCGACCGGGCAGCCGCCAACACCAGAAAGCGCGAGGAGATCCGCCGAACCGCCAACCGGGCGGCCTTCGTCAACCGGCTGTTGCGCCACGACGTGCTCAACGCCGCCGCGATCATCGAGGGCCACGCCGGGTTACTCGACGACGAGCCTGACCGCCCGGAGTCGGTGTCGGCCATCGACAGCGCGGCCGCGACGATCAAACAGACGATCACCGAGGTCGGCCGCATCGCCAGCCCGAACGAGAATACCGATGTCAAGGCTGTCACTCTCGAACCGACCCTCACCACGACCGTCGAGGAGGTTCGCACAGCCCATCCGAACCGGACTATCGAGGTTGGTTCGGTGCCCGACGATCTGACTGTCGCGGCCGACAACCGACTCGATATCGTGATCGCCGAACTGGTCGACAACGCTGTGCGCTACGGCGGTGCTGACCCCGTCCGCATCGCGGTCGAGTCGACGCCACAGTCGGTCTCGATCAGCGTCGTCGACGGCGGTCCGGGACTCCCACCGGAGCAGCACGCGTTACTCACTACCGGGGCGTTTCCGGAGTACGACGACCCATCCGCTGGCTTTGGGTTACAGGCGGTCAGCCTGCTGGTCGAGCGCTACGGCGGACGGATCACGACCGCTGGCGGCGAGGGCAGCCCCGAGCCACACCGCATCACGGTCCGATTGCCGCGCGAACCGCTCTCCGGATCGATGACCGAGACGGTTGGCATCAGCGTGCCGGCGGTTGCCCGCGCCACGACAGCCGGGGTGGTTGCGGGGCTCCTCATGGGGGTGTTCTTTCAGTTCACCGCCGACAGCCTGCCGGTGATCGGGTCGCTCTACGGGGTTGGCCATCCGGTGGTCGGGTGGCTCACCCACCTCTTTCACAGTGTCATCTTTGCGCTGCTGTTTGCGACCGGCTATCGGTACACCGACCGGGCATCGTCGCTGTCGCCACCGATTCGGGCCTCGGTGTTCGGTCTCGGCTGGGGAACGGTGCTGTGTTTCGTCGCCGCCGGGTTCGTCATGCCGGTCTGGTTACGGCTGCTCGATATCTCGACTCCGCTTCCACGCCTGACCCTGATCGGGTTCGTCGCGCATGCGATCTGGGGCGGGACACTGGGCTTGAGCTACCTGCTGTTAGACCGCTCTACATGGTTCGACTCGTGGGTACGAGAACAGATACGATAGCAGAATGTGTTGGACAGAATTGCCGATATATCTGACAGCCGAGCCATCCACGAAGCGGAGCCAGTCGAGTGAAAGTGTCCGTTCTATGCAAAATCACCGCCTCGGCGGGTCGCAGGTATCGGTGGTAGTGAGTCAGGGGTATCGGCAGGAATACGACCTATCCGACGGTTAAACACCGTGCGAAGCCGATATAAGCTAAATGACAGGGACACAGGCACCAGTCTCTCGGCGGGCGTATCTCAGCGGGCTGGCAACCGCTGGCGCGGCTGGCCTCGCCGGGTGTAGCGGCGGGGGCGGTGGCATCGACACGCTTCGAGTGGCACATATGCCGATCTATCCCGACATCCAGTCACACATCATGCTGGAGGAGGGCTACTTCGAGGAACTGCCCGTTGAGGTCGAGACGACGATTTTCTCGGACGGCCTGAGCATCGTGCAGGCCTCGGCGACCGGCGATTTCGACGTGATGATGTTCGGCATCATCCCGGCGATGATCGTCGTCGACAAGGGCATCCCGGCAAAGATCACGAACGCGAACATCGTCGATCCGATGTTGATCATGGGGACCAACGAGTTTGCCGCGACGTACGAGGAGTCCGGCGCCGACGCGTTCGCAGCCTACGAGGAGGAAAACGGTGAACGCTTCGAGTTCGGCACCTTCCCGCCGGGATCAGTGCCCGATATCACCCTGCGCTACTGGCTGATTGAGGAGCTGGGACTGGAGCCCGGCAGCGACGTGACCGTCACCTCGCTGGGTGGGGCTGGCCCGGTTCGACAGGCACTGCTCTCGGGAGGGATTGACGGCACCAGCATGATCGAACCGGTGCCGACGATCGCCAAACGCCGAGAGGCTGGCTACAGCGATCTCGCCTGGAGCGGGGAGTTCTTCCCCGGCGGCCAGCCCGGGGCGGTTGCACTCATGCACGAACGCGTCTACGACGGTGCACCGGAGATCGCCGAGGCGTTCGTCGAACAGCATATCCGCGCAACGGAGTTCGTCGAGACCAACCCCGATGCGGCCGCACAGGCGACGAGCAACGTTATCGGGCCCGCATCACTGCCCGTCGACGCGGCCCGTGACGCACTGGATTCGCGGGCCGCAAACTTCGTCTCCGACCCACACCGGATCGAGGACGGCACACCAACCTTTGCGGAGTGGGCGAAACGAATGGGCAAGACCGGCCAGATACTGAGCAACGACCAGCTCTTCGAGTTCAGCCACTACGACAACGTCGCCTGATCGAATGAGCATCGATACCACAACCGAGTCCGAAAGCGGGCTGTTCGCCGACGAGGAACTACTGGAGTCGGGACGACGACAGCGGCTCCTGCGGGGAACGATCGGCACCGCCGTCTTTCTGCTAATTTGGCAGGTGTCGGCGACGCCGGTGCCGACGTATCTGTTGCCGACGCCGCTTGAGGTTGCTCAGGCGTTCGTCGTTGAGTTGACCGCGCCGACCACGTTCATCCTGCCGCTGCTCGGCACCGAGGTCACGCTCACCCGGATGATCGTCGGGCTGATCAACAGCCTCTATCACTACATTCCGGGGCTGTTTGTCGGCGGGGCTGCTGGCATCGCCTTCGGCATCGCCCTCGGCTGGAGTCAGTTACTCGACGACGCTATCACACCCGTCCAGCGCGTGTTACGGCCGATCCCGCCGCTGGCGTGGATCGCCTTCGCCATCGTCTGGCTCGGCGTCAACCACCAGGGCGCTGCGTTCATCGTCGGGATCGGGGCGTTCTGGATCAACTTCTACAACGCCTACGCCGGCGTCAAGAGCGTCCCACAGAGCACGAAGGAGGTCGCGGCGTCGCTCGGCGTCGAGAGCGACCTCACGATGATTCGGAAGGTCATCGTCCCGAAGGCGAGCCCGGAGATCATGACCGGGATTCGGACCAGCATCGGGCAGTCGTGGATGATCGTGGTTGCCGCCGAACTGTTCGGCGCGCCCGGTGTCGGCTTCCAGATCATCAACGCCGCCCAGAACCTCGCACTGGACGTGAGCGTCGCCTACATGTTCGTCATCAGTATCGTCTTTCTCATCAGCGATGGTATCTTTCAGCGGGTCGAATCGAGGGTGCTGGTATGGCGCGAATGAGACAGCAACCGACCGACGGGAAGATTATCGTCGACGGGATCGACAAGCGGTTTCGCTCCGAATCCGGGGTGGTCGAGGCCCTGCGCGACGTGAATTTCGCCGTCACCGAGGGTGAGTTTGTCTGTATCATCGGAGCCTCCGGCGCGGGGAAGACGACGCTGTTCCGGATTATCGCCGGTCTCGAAGCCGCGACCGAGGGCACCATCTGGCTCGACGGTGAACCCACCGAGGGCCCCGGCACCGACCGCGGGATGGTCTTTCAGGAGTACGGTCTGTTCCCGTGGCGGACCGTCCTGAAGAACGTCACCTTCGGCCTCGAACAGCGTGCCCTCGACAAACAGGCCCGGCTGGAGCGGGCCCACGAGATGATCGACCTCGTTGGCCTCGACGGCTTCGAGGACAGCTATCCCAAGGAGCTCTCCGGCGGGATGAAACAGCGGGTCGGCATCGCCCGCGCGCTGGCGGTCGATCCCGAGATCCTGCTGATGGACGAACCCTTCGGGAGTGTCGACGCACAGACGAAAGGGCGGCTCCACGAGGAACTGCTCGATATCTGGGCGGAGACGAGCAAGACCGTCCTGTTTGTGACCCACGACGTCGACGAGGCCGTCACGCTCGCCGATCGGGTTGTCGTCCTCACGGGGTCGCCCGGCTCGGTTCACGAGGTGGTCGATATCGATCTCGACCGACCGCGCTCGCGAACAGACGACGCCTTCGCCGACTACGAACAACAGCTCCGCGACGCTATCGAGTAAATAACCGTTGTCCGACCGACCAATCGACTGGGTCAGCCGACTGGATCGATTACGATGGGCTCTCGGTTACGCTCGCTGCTGTTCGCGTTGCTGATCCGTTGCTGCCGGTAGCTGGATCGTCACCGCGGTCCCCTTGGTCCGTTTTTCCACGCTGATATCACCATCGAGATTCCCCACGAGCCAGTACGTGAGGAACAGCCCTAACCCCTGGCCGTGGACGAGTGGTTCCTCTGTGCCGGTTGCCAGCACCTGTCGTTCCTGTTCGGGAATCCCGGGACCGTAGTCCCGAATCGTAATACCGAGCTGCTGGTCGGTCTCTGTCACCGTGATTTCGATTTCGGCTGGGTCTCCGCCGTGAACCGCGGCGTTTTCGAGGAGTTCCCAGAGCCCGGTTTCGATGCGTGGGAGACTCCTGACCGTCGCCGTCTCCGGGATATCGACTGTCACCGAGGCGGCCGGGAACTTGTCGGTGACCTCGTCGACGAGTCGGTCGAGGATCGGGACGATATCGAGGTCCTCCAACTCGGGGGACATCTCCCTGTTTTTCTCGATTTCGCGCGCACTCTCGGTGAGATCGAGCAGCCGTTCGGCACTGTCAACAACCTTCGTCGCTTTCGATTCGTCTTCACCGTCGAGTCTGGCCTCGAGATCGCTGCTGTACCCCTTGATGACGGTCAGTTTGTTGCGCACGTTGTGGCGGAGCACGCGGTTCATCACGCTGATCAGCCCCTCGCGCTGGCGTCTGTCAGTCGTGTCCCGAGACATGATCTGTGCGCCGACGATATCCTCCTCGGTCCGTTCCTCCGGTGGAACGCCTGGCTCGTATATCGGCACCGCTCGAATGTCGGTGTAGACGACGCGGCCACGCTTGGTTTCCACAGGGAACTCTTCGACCTCCAGTCGGTCCCCATCGAAGACCGCACTGATGCTCTCGCGGGCTTCCGACGCAGCTTGCTCGTTCGGGATGAGCCGCATGATCGACTCCCCGGTGAGTTCGTCCGGGGAGTAGCCCAGCGCATCCTGAACCGACTGTGAGACGAAGGTAAACTGTCGTTGCTCGTCGATCCGGGAAATAAACGCAAAACTCGCGGCGATCACGGCCCGATGCAGTTCGTTGCGCTGGGCAAGTTCCTGCTCTCGACGCAGCAACTGCCGGCGCTGGGTCTCCAGTTCTGTCACGTCCGAGAGCGTTATCACCTGCACTGACGCGTCCCGTGTACTCGTGGTTCGCGTCGAGACGACGAAATAGCGCGATTCGTCGTCATCCTCGTACTCAACGACCTGCTGGTCGTCATCGTCGAGAACGTCACTCACGGCCGGCAGTGTGTCCGCAAGCTGGTCGCCGGTGGCGTCCGCAAGTGCCGGCAACGCGGCCGCAGCCTCAGCCGTATAATCGCGTATCCGATCCTCGTCGTCGACAAAAACCGTCGCCGCATCGTTTAGATCCGTCGTCCCGACCGCGGCGAACTGCTGTTCGAACACGAACAGCGACCCGACAGCGAACGCCGCCACCCCCAGCGGCGCGTAGATGAAATTGATTATCTCCGGCGTGGCGATGGCCACGATATCGAGCGACACCGGCAGCCCGAGCAACACGGTCAACCCAGCCAGCGGGCGCGTCCTGTAGCCGGACTGTGCGTAAAACTCGAACAGCATGAACAGCCCGACAGCTGCGAGCGTATACGAGAGCGCTGTCGCAGTCCAGTGGAACGGGCCGTGCTCGATGGCGAGATATGAAAACGGCTGGCTCACCTGTGCTGTTGTAAAGTACAACTCGTGGAGTGGGTTCGTCACCTTGACCACGACCACTGTCAGAAAGACACCGAGCCCGAGTCGCCGGAGTGTCCTGTTTTTGTGATACTCACGGCCGGTGTACGCCGAACAGAAGTACAGCCACGCCCACACGGTCCCGAACCCGGAAATGAGCCCAAACAGATAGATCGTCTCGGCAATCGTGCCCGAAACCAGGAAATACACCGTCTTGAGCAGCGCCCAGATCCCGGTCATCGCCAGCAAACCGACCAGCCCGATCCGAATCTCGTCGTTGTCGATTGCCCGTGCCCGAAACAGCGCGAGCAGACAGATAATCGAACTGATAAAGAAGACGCCAATATACCCTACTTCGGTTGGGGTTGCCCATAGCTGCCCGGAACTCATAGTATTGTATACGTGCTACAGCGTTTTATAAGCTGGTTTGCCGTGCAGGCCGCCAGTCTGTTATCTCGATACGCCGGTATTGTGGTCTGATGCAGCCGAATACGGGTAACCAGACCGTTCAATTTCTTCCGGGTATTTTTGAGGGCGTGGGCAACTCAGGTTGCCGCATAATACGCAAACGACGACAGGGTGCAGACCCCGATCATACCCCGAACGTCGCTCGCAACATGTCCCGGGTGCCGGGTCCGAGACCGACAGCCAGCACGGCGATCAGCAGCAGGATCGAGTACCGCGGCGTCTCATCGAAGAGCTCCGGCTCGAACACCCAGACCACGAACGTTGCCGCGGCGAGTTTGAGCACCAGAAACGGCCACGTGTCGCCGGTCACCGCCAGTACCGAGGAGGGCAGCACCGACCCTGTGATGTCGACGACCGCCGCGTTGACCGGGTGTTTCGGGACGAGGTTCCGCCCGGCACCGAGGGCGGGCATCCAGTCGAGCCCGATCACGTTTGCAACCCCGTCGACGGCGTGGCCCCAGATGACGACGAGTCCCATCAGGCCGGTGCCGGCGTTGATACTCGGCTCGACGCCGTTGATCAGGGCCCACGTCAGGCCGGCCGTAATGGTCGCGCCGCCGAGTACGGCCGCGAGCACCTGTAGATTCACTGTCGCGTAGCTCGTCGTCAGACCGATATACGTGAGGTAGCCGACCGAGAGCGTCAGCAGCGTCAACCCGATGGCGAAGACGGCGTGTTCGTATCGCTCGACGAGGCCGTTTTTGGCGAGCCCGATCCCGACGCCGATGGCTGCGAGCGTGAGCAGAAACATCGTCCCGTAGATGAACGGGCTGATGATGGCCGCACTCAACGGGAACGAGATCAGCGGCGCGACGCCAGCATCCAGCGCGGCGATGCCGGCGTCCTCGACCGTCCGGAGCGCGCCGCCAAACAGGATGAACGGCACCAGCGCGTAGAAGAGTTCGCGGCTGTCGCCGATCTCCAGCCGGTCGAGCAGGAGGTAGACGCCGACGAGCGCGAACAGCAGGATGAGAATGTATCCAACCTCGGAGACCAGCGTGTAGCCGGGGTAGGCGACGATCTCGCCGGCGGCCTCGCTGGTCGTACAGGCGGCCGTCGAGGCGAGATACTCGACGCCGGAGGCGCTGTTGACCGCACAGGCCGCACCGTTGCCGTCGGCGGCGACCGGGCCCCAGAAGTACTGCCAGAGAAACCGGTCCCACACCCGCTCGCGGAACAGCAGCGAGCCACCGACGAGTGCGGCTGTCAGGACACCGAACGTCGCCAGCCAGAGCCGTTCGGGTTCGGCATCGACCCGGTCTGTGACGGCAGCCATATATCCCACCTCGATTCGTGGCTCAATTGAGGGTTCCGGTCTCCTGTGGGTGTGTGCTACGCCCGACCAGCCGGCGTGGTCGGTGATATCGACGCAAACGGTGGCCCGCTACGTCGCGTCGTCGATCCCGCGGGTCGCCGCCAGCAGCGAGTCGTGGAGGTCACCGTTCGAGACGACGATGCCCGTGGAATCGTGTCGCCAGCGGTCGCCGTCGCGGTCGGTGACCGACCCGCCAGCCTGCCGGACGAGATGGACGCCGGCGACGCTGTCCCACGGCGGAGCGGTGAGGTTCGTCAGCCCGCCATCAAGCGAGCCGGCCGCAACCAGTGCGAGCGTCGCCTGCGCGGAGCCGAGGCGTCGCAGATCGTCGAACCGGGTGACGATCTCCCGGGTCGCGGCGGCGTACTCATCACGCCGGTCGAACGCCCACCACATCAGCGGCGAGACGGTCGCAATCTCCGGATCGGTGGTATCGCTCACGTGAATCGGCTCACCGTTCAGAGAGGCCGCCTCGCGGTCGGCGGTGTAGCTGTCGCCGAGGGCGGGCAACACGACGGCCGCACCGACCGGCTCGCCGTCGATGACGGCGGCGACGGCGGTTCCCCACGTGCGGAGTCCGTTGACGAAGTTGTTCGTGCCGTCGATCGGATCGACGATCCACGCTGGCCCCTCCTCAGGAACGGTTTTCCGCGCGTCGTCTTCCTCACCGACGACGGGGTCGTCCGGATAGGCGGCCTCGATCACGTCGATCACCGCGGTCTGGGCGTCGCGGTCGGCCTGCGTGACCACGTCGGTCTTGCCGGATTTGGTCTCGGTGGCGATCCCGGTGCGGAACGATTCGAGGGCGAGTTCGGCGCCCGCGGTCGCGGCTCGCTCGGCGACCGCTGGCCGACTGTTGTTGTCGGCGTCGGCGTTCGTGTTCACGACTTCATTGTTGGGTAACACCTGCCTATATCCGTCGCTTTCGAGTCCGTACCACTGATTTGATCGTCTCGTTGCTACCGATCAGGACTCGGGAGTCCGTACTATTTTGCCCGCTGCGAATGAATATTCGCTAATCGGATCATGGGTGCGCTCAGCCGACTTCGCAGATGGCTCAATCGCGGCGATACTGGTAGTCAGTCTACCACTGGAGCCGACACCACCGACCCTGAGGGCGACGCTGGGAGTGATAGCGGAGACCCTCCGAACGGCGAGCCGACGGGTATCGAGGATGCAGCAGCCACCTCTCTCCGGGCGATCAAACTCCCGGATAGCGAGCGCGAGGCGCTGGACGCAGAGAATCGCGAGCGGTAGCTTACTCGAATCGGACGCCCAGATCGTCCAGTCCGTCGTTGTGCATGCCGATATTGATCAATAGCGGCGTCACCGACTCGATTTCCCGCGCGTTGGCGATCCCACCGGCATCGAGCGCGCGAAGCCCGTCGATATCCTCTGCGAGGCTGCTGACGCTCGCCTTGGCGGCCTCGTCCTCCCCGATCACCAGTGTGTCGATCCCGAGGTCGGCATCGAGATCGGAGAGCCGGCCGGCCGCGAGGTTGTGAAACGCGCCGACGACGGGGACGCCATCGGGGGCTGCCCCGGCGGCGAGAGCGGTGACACTTCCGGCCTCCGGGCGGTGGTAGTGGAACCCCTCCTCGTCGCGCTGCATGCCGGTCGCCGGCGAGACGATGATATCGTCCTCGCCGAGGCTGTCGGCCACGCTGTCGACGGTGTCGGCAACGTGGTACGGTGGGACGGCCAGGACGACCATATCGGCGCGGTCGGCCGCCATCTCGTTTTCGAAGCCCGGTGAACTTCGCGTCGACGCCGCGGTCGTCGAGTTCTGCCTCGTAGCTTTCGGCCGCCTCGCGGGCCTTTTCGGGCTCTCGTGAGCCGATCACGATGTCGTGATTGCTGTCGCGACCAAACCGAAGCGCCAGCCCCTCGCCGATATCACCGCTGCCGCCGAGTAACGCAATTCGCATGGGTTCTGTGGGGTCTGTTCGGGTGTAAGCGTTACGCGACCGGCGAACCGCCCCGCTATTCTGCTACGCTGTCCGCTCGAGGTACGCTGGCAGGTCGTTGACCGAATCGAGAACGGCCGCCGCGCCAGCGTCCTCGAAGGCGGCACGGCCGTCGTCGCCGCTGAGGCCACCGGTGAGGACGCCAATCCCCTCGTACTCACGGGTATGGTCCTCGCTGGCCGCGTTGACTGCTGTTCGCACGTCGTCGAGTGTGTCGCCGGCGAAAACGACGCGATCCGCGTCGAACCGCTCGGCCAGCGTGAGCAGCGCGTCAGGCTGGGGTTTCCCGTGTTCCCAGTTGTCCATCGTGAAGGTGTACTCGGCGTCGAGATCGAGGCCGATGCGGTCGAGTGCAATGTCGGCTTCGGCCGCCGGACGGCCGGTGACGACGCCGATATCGTAGCTGTTGGTCAGCTCGTCGAGCGTCGCTGACTCGACGAGTACGGGTTCGTCGTTAATGTAGCCGTCGGCGTCGAACGGCGGCTGGTCGCCCTCCAGTTCCGCGAAGCGGTCGCTGCCGAGATAGAGTGCCTGAAACACGGTCCGGAGTCGGTCGGGGTCCCACTGGTCGATTACTGTCTCGTACTCGGCTGTCGATAGCTCGGCGTCGAGGACGGCTTTCGTCCCGTCGAGGCCCCCACCGGCGTCGGCGATCTGATCGGCGAACGTCGGCACGTCCTGCTCGAAACCCTGCTCGCCGGCGAGGGCGTACAGCGAGATGGCGTCGGTCACGAGCCAGTCGTTGTTGAACCCACCCGCGTTCTTGAACGGCTGAATCGCCTCGCGGCCGACCGTTTCGCCGTAGACACGACGGACTGATTCGACGATTGCGCGGCGGTAGGAGTCCGCGACGTCGACCAGCACCCCGTCGATATCGAGGACAACAGCGGTCTGTTCCATTGGGTTGGCCGTCGCCTGCTGGCGGAAAAAACGTACCGAGATGCCGTGGTCGGTGATCGAATCTGAGCTCCGCGCCCTTCGGCCGCTGTCAGACAATCGCACGACGCCGTGGCGGTATGGCGTGAATTTTAATACCCGGGTCATCATAACTACTGTCATGCATGCCGACATCGTGCCGGTTGGGGAAGTCCCCGCGCAGGTCAAGCGGGAATCGTCGGCTGTCTTGCGATCTGTTTACGACTGTGAGGTAACCGTTCACGACAGTCAGTCGATCCCCGACGGCGCGTTCGATCAGAACCGAAACCAGTACCGCGCCGAGGATTTTATCGAGCTCGTCAGCCGTGTCGGGAGCGGCGACACGAACATCGGTATCACCGCCAACGATCTCTACTATCGCCGCCGGAACTACGTCTTCGGACTCGCCTATCTCAACGGCAACGGCTCTGTCATCTCGACGTATCGCCTGCGGACCTCCTCGGACGGCGGCATCACGAGCAAACCCGAAGACGAGGTGTTTGCTGACCGCGTCCGCAAGGAGGTCGTCCACGAGATCGGCCACACACTCGGGCTGGAGCACTGCGACAACAACAAGTGTGTGATGAGCTTCTCGCCGACGGTCCGCGAGGTCGATGTGAAGGAGGAGAACCTCTGTGGCTCCTGCAGTCGGATTCTGCGGTAAAACCCTTTTCAAGTTTTCGCCATCACTCGAACGAGCCGAGACTCGACTGTAGCTCTCGACTGCTGCGCCCCTCGCGTACCTCGTAGCCGACCAGCTCGCGCATATCGACAGCGTACGTCGAGCCGTCGCGGTCGAGTAACAGCAGCCGACCTTTCGTCCCGCGAACGGTCCCGGCGGCCACGGTTTCGGCGACCGGCTGACTGTCGAGATCAAGCCCGTAGTCGAACTCAAACCGCTCGATCGGATCGAAATCGGCCAGCGTCGCCTCCCACGCGTCGGTATCGATGGCGCGACCGAGCCCGGCCTGTTTGGTCGGGACTCTGACCCGATCCGGGATCTCGGCCGCTATTTCGGCCTCGCGTTCGCGGGCGATCCGACCGTTCTCGACGGTTGCGATGTGGGCTGCCCGGTCGGCTCCCTGCTCGCGGAGCCGTGTTTCCAGCCGCCACTCCTTCGTAACGCCGACTTTGAACGTCGCCGGCGCGAACGCCGCGAGGTAGATCGCGTGGTCGTCGTAACAGTCCATCTCGTCTTTCAGACAGGTGCCGGTACAGCGGGCACAGACCCACGTGCTATCGTGGTCGGGGCAGTACGGGGCGGTCGGATTCGAGCAGGCGATATGGCGGTCGTCGTGGATCGTCCCGGCGCAGTGGCGCTCGCCGAGCGTGTATTCGAGGTCGGTGCCGGGATCGAGCGCCCGGTAGCTGAGCTGGTCGTCGGTATCGTTGGCATCGCTGACAGCAGCGGCTCCCGCAGCCGGCGCGGAATCGCCGTCACCGGGGCCCAATAGAAGGCCGCCATCGGCCGCGTCGTAGCCAACGATCTGCACAGCGACCTTTGGACAGCAGGCAGTAAATCGCTGTCTATCGTTCGGGGTAATTGTCGTCTCCGGTTGCGTCCTTCCACTCGCCGAGCCCGGCCGGGTCGAGATGGATATGTGCGTCGCCAACGTCGACGACAGCGGTGAGTTGGTCGACGAGTTCGGACTCGATATCGTGGGCCTCCCGGATCGTCAACTCGCCGTCGACCTCGACGTGTGCCTCCACCTCCAGCACCGTCCCGTCGTAGAAGACCGTCAGGTCGTGATACCCCTCGACCGCGGCGTAATCGGCGATGATCGCCTTGATCTCGTCGCGCTTTTTGCGGGTTGGGGCCGCGCCGACGAGATAGGTCAGGTTTTCGCGGCCGATCTCGACGCCCTGATAGATGACCAGCAGGCTGACGACCGCACCGGCAACCGGGTCGAGGACCGGGAATCCCAGTCGAAGGCCGAGGATCCCGACCACCGCGGCGATTGTGGTGTACATATCGTTCAGGCAATCCTTCGCTAGCGCGCTCAACGCCGTCGAATCCAGCCCGGTATTGAGGCGGGTCGTATACCAGTAAGCGAGATACATATCGACCATCGCAAACCCGAGTGCGGCGAGCAGGTAGTAGCTAAATGTGACCTCCGAGCCGGCGAGCAGCCCCCTGATCGACTCGTAGAGCAGATACCCGCCGAGAACGACGATCACCGCGCCGACGAACAGCGCGGTCAGCGGCTCGATCCGCGCGTGGCCGTGCGGGTGGTCGATATCGGCGTCGTCGTAGGTGCTGCTCCCCCAGACGAGAACGACGACGCTGGCGATGAGGTCGGCCACCGAGTGGGCCGCGTCGGCGACGAGCGCGACCGAGCCGAAGACGACGCCGACCGCGCCCTCGGCGAGAATCTTGGCGGTATTGGCCACCACGTTCCCCCACGATGCGCGGCGAAACCGGTGGCGTGCGTCGTCGGGGTCCATACCCGGATTAGAGTCAGTCGAAACTTCAGGATTTGGGTTGTTCGGGTCTAATAATTGATTTTGACGCGTCTACGCCTCGACAGTGAGCGCTGTGGTGTACGATCGTCCGCTCTTAACTGACTGTCAGCGAGCACTCGGGGGGTTAGTCGTCGCGGGCGTCAGCCGCAACCGACTGCTGTGCCTCGCTCACGGCTCCCCCGTCGTCACGGTTGCCCAGCGTGCGCTGTGGGAACGGGATGGAGATCGACTCGGTGGCGAACCGTTCTTTGACCGTCTCGACGACGCCCGCTGTCGCCCGCCAGCGGCGTTGTGGAGTCGGCGGCGCGATCCAGAACCGGATGTCGAGTGTCACCGCCGACCCGCCGAAGGCGACGGGGAAGACCTGCGGCTTGGGGTTGTTCTCGACCATATCGACCTCCTTGACGGCCTCCCGGGCGACTTCTTTTGCGTGTTCGGGATCGTCCTCGTAATCGATGCCGACCTCGAGGTGGATGCGGAGCTTCCCGTCACGGCTCCGGTTGGTGATCGGCCGGTTGTTGACGTTGTCGTTGGGGATGACGATATGCTCGCCGTCGAAGTTTCGCATGATCGTGTTCATGATGGTGATCTTGGTGACGATCCCCTCCTCGTCGCCGATTGCGACCCAGTCGCCGATCTCGAAGGGCCGGGAGAACATGAGGACGAACCCCGCCAGCAGCGAGCCGAGCGTCTGGCGAGCCGCCAGCCCGACGACGATCCCGAGGAAGCCGGCCCCGACCAGCAGGCTGCCGATGTCGATACCCCAGATACTGAAGATCGCCGTGATCGCGGCCAGAATCAGCGCGACCTGTAGCACCCGGGTCAGGATCTGTTCCTGATGGGCGGTCACGCGTTTCGTGCCGCTCGTGTACTCCGTGACGAGATCCTTCACGACATCGTTGAGAACGAAGGCGACGACGAGGACGGCACCCGTCGAGAGGAGCTGTCCCAGCGTCGGCGCAGCGAGCAGGCCGAGCGCGAGCAGTCGCCACGCCGCCTCGATCTGCCCCCAGATCACCAGCAGAACGAACCCGCCGCTGGCGAGCAAAAGGGCCTGCAGGAGTCGAATCCCGGCCGTCAGGATCAGCCCGACCGGCACCACCGCCTCGACGCGCTCTCGGGCCTCGCTGACGGTCTCGCCGAACCGATCCTGTGTCCGCCGGAGCAACAATCGCCGCCCCCGACTCGTGAGCCGCGGCACGATGGCTGTCACGATCACCACCGTGGCCAGCGCAATCCCGATGCTCGCAGTGATCCTGACCTCCGTGGCAACACCGTCGACTAACCGTGCCTCCAGCCACGCGGTGACGCCGGCAACCGACATAGTATCTCCTGACGGCCAATCGGCAAAACAATGCTGATGTGCGGCCCCGCCGCGACAGCCGTGTCGCGGTCCGGTGCTGTCAGTCCCCGGCGAGGTGTGTCTCGACGCGATCGATTAGCTGTTGATTGCCGAGATGGACCGGCACGCGCTGGTGAAGCTCGGTCGCCTCAACATCGAGGATCGACTGCCCCCCGTCCGAGGAGATGCCGCCGGCACACTCGGTGATGTAGGCCATCGGGATGCCCTCGAACTGGAGACGGAGCTTCCCGTTCGGCGAGGACTGCAGGGCGGGATACGAGAAGATACCGCCGTACGTCAGGACCTGATTCACGTCGGCGACCATCGCGCCGCCGTAGCGGAGCTTGTACTCCTGCTCGACCTCGTCGATGAAGTCAGCAAAGCCCTCGGTCCAGTCGGGGACACGACCACCCATCCCGTAGACGGTCGGCTCCTCGGGCAGCGTCACGTCGTCGTCGATCACGTCGATCTCGCCGTCGTTGACGTTGGCCTCGTAGAGCCGGCCGTCGCGGGCGACGCTCATCGTGAGAATCGGGCCGAAAAGGACGAACGCCGCGGCGACGAGCGAGTCGCCGTCGCCGGGGAGGTCGCCCTCGTAGACGGCGACGATGGTGCCCATCGGGCTGTTCGGCTTGATGTTCGAGGAGCCATCCAGCGGGTCGCAGGCGACCGAGAGCTCGCCGTCGCCGATATCGATGGGCTCGGCCTGCTCCTCGCTGGCGTAGGTGCCGATACCGTCGACCTCGCTGAGGGCCTCCTCGATGAGTTCGTCGGCGTAGGCGTCGGCCTCAAGCCGGGTTTCGCCGCTGGGGTTGGTCTCGTCGCTCTTGACGCGTCGCCCGGGCAGCGAGGCCCGGATCTCCGGAGCGAGCCCGGCCAGCGTCTCGAAGAGGTCGTCGAGGACGGCCTCGTGGTCGCCAGCGTCGGTCGGCATTATAATGCCTCGGGGTTCGACGGCTCGACGCCCATCCGGTCGAGCGCGTCGGCGACGCTCGCCTCGTCGAAGATGACGGCTTCGAGCCCATCGAGGATCTGCTCTGGGTTGTCGCGCTGGAAGACGTTGCGACCCACGGCGAGCCCGTTGGCCCCGGCGTCCATCGCGTTGCGGACCGTCGTCAGGAACTCCTGATCGTTCGTCTTCGAGCCACCGCTCATGACGACCTTCGATTTGGCGGCCTGCGTGACGGCGTGGGCCATCGCCTCCGGCGAGCCGGGGTATTTGACCTTCGTGATGTCGGCACCGAGTTCGAGCCCGAGACGGGTCGAGTAGGCGATCGTGTCGGGGGTGGTCGCGTTCTTGAGGCCCTGTCCGCGCGGATAGGACCACATGACGACGCCCATGTTGTGTTCGCGGGCGGCCTCCTGTGCGTCGCGGAACTCCTCGACCATCTCGATCTCGTGGTTGGAGCCGCCGTAGACGGTGAAGCCGATGGCATCGGCACCGACCTCGGCGGCGTTCTCGACGGTCCAGTTGACCGCCGAGTTCGGCTCGCCCATCCAGAGGTTCGAGGTGCCGTTGAGCTTCGCCAGCAGCGTCACGTCATCCTCGTAGGACGGGTAGTACCCCTCGGCGATTCCCTTCTGGACCGCCACAGCGGTGACGCCGTCGTGGGTGCCGATATCGAAAACGCGGTCGGGATCGGCCGTTGCGGGGTTCGGTTCGAAGTCAACCGGCCCGTGTTCAAGACCGTGGTCGTACGCCAGAATCAGGGACTTGTCGTTCCGTGTGATTGCGGAATCAGCACCAGGGATCATCGTCTGTTTCATCGGCGAACTATACTAAAAGTGCTATGGTGACCCTCCGATTTCTGAAACGTCTCGCGGCCTCAGCCACCGGAGCCAATGTGGACGGCGTAGGAGCCACGCTCGTTGCCCTCATCGTGGTAGACTATGGGTTCGGTCACGGTTGTCACGCCGTCGCTGTCGACTGCTGCGGCCGTCGGAATCCCCTCAAAAGAGTGGGTCACCGTCTCGCCACCGGCCAGGTCGAACGTCCGCAGCGCATGCGTCGCTGGATCCCGAACGCGAAAATTCTGGGCACACGGGACGACAAGCCGGCTCTCTGCTGTCGCCACACCGTGAACGAAGCCACCGAGGTCGGCGTCCCACAGTTCGTCGCCCGTGGCGTCGAGCCCGACGATCCGGTGTTCGTTCGGATGCTGGCCGTCGGTTTCGCGGCCCTCGACAGGGTAGGTGTTGCCGGTGAGGAAGGCGACCCGGCCATTGTGGGCGTGGACGTGATTCGGATAGGCGTACAGTCGCTCGCCGTCGACCGCGGTTTCGACCGCGAGATCGACGCGCCAGTGTCTGCTGCCGCCGTCGGCGTCGAGCAGGTAGCCCCGCTTGTCGCCGTGGCTCGTCACCGCGAGTCGGTCGCCGTCGAAGGACACGTCGCCGACGCGACGGTCGCCGTCGGTGCCGGGGTCCCACCGCCACGCCGGCTCGCCTGTCGTCGTATCGAGGACGACGAGGCCATCGTCGTGGTCGCCCATACAGCGATTGTAGCCGACTGCGAGGCGGTCGCCGGTTGCGTTAAGATCAAGCGCGATGGGCGAGGCGTCGACCGCGAAGTGCCATGCGACACTGCCGTCGGGGTCGAACGCGAACACTGCACTGTGCCAGCGTCGGGTGTCACCGTCGCGCTCGTATCGGCGGGTGCCCGCGAAAATTTGTTCCGCGCCAGCGACGCAGTCGACGACGTAGGGCTGTTCGAACACACGCTCCGAGGTCGGTTCGCCGATATCGTCAGCGGTGGCATACGACCACCGCTCGTCGCCGGTGTCAGCGTCGTAGGCGGCGATCCGACCCGATTCGCCGCGACCGGCCGCGATGATCGAATCGTCGACCGCGAGGAGGCCGGCGGGGCTATCGCCGTGGTCGGCTGTCCACGCTGTCGTCAGCGACTCGCGGTCGACGGCGGTGAGCGTTCCGTCCCACTGGCCAACAATGACGTGGCTATCGGTGAGGGCGACGCTCGACCGAGTCCACATATGGCGGCTCCGTGCGGGGTCGATATCGCCGAGCGCGACTGTTCGGAACGATTCGTGCTCGGCGGCCATCAGTCCTCGATCGGGAACGTCTCGTGGAGCACGTCGTGAGCGTCGCCGAGCCCGTCGAGAACGCTCTCGCCCTGTGCGGTGATGCGATGGACGGCGCGTTCGGCATCCCGGACGGCGACGATGCGGCCCCGGAGGTAGTCGTACTCGGGGTCGTCGCTCGGCGTCTCTGCGACCTCCTCTTCGAGATCGACGAGCGCGGCGTCGAGATGGCGTTCGATGGCCGACAGCGATTCGGCTTCCGCGAGGGCCTCGATCGGGCCGGTCAGGTGGCCGTCGAGTTCCTGTTCGGCGTGTTCACGGGCGGCATCGTCCTCGGTGCCGAGGACGTTCATCAGTGCAAGTCGGAGTGCTTCGAGTTCGTAACAGCTCATGGATTGAATGGGTGTGGTGGGTGATTAAATCGTCTGATCGACGAGATCGCTGACGATGCGGTCGCGGTCGAGATGCGACGAGACGATGCGCTCGGCGTCTCCGGCGTCGACGCCGCCGTACCAGACGTTTTCGGGGTAGACGGCGACCATCGGTCCCTCGTCACAGCGGTTGAGACACGATGTCCGGGTGATCCGGGCGTCGCACTGCTCGGAATCACGGGCGGCCTGCCGGAGTCGTTCAAGCACGGCCGGCGCGCCGTTGGCCGCACAGGACTGATTCGTACAGACGGCGACGTGTTTTGCTGGCGCGTCGTGGGTGTGTGGCTCGTCGTCGATGTCGCTGCGGTCGGCGTGGGTTTCCTGATGGGTCAGCGCGCGCAACATCGCTCGCGCGCCGCCGGTATCCTCCTCGTAGCCCGTGAGGTCGACCTTGTACTTGCAGGTGTCACAGGACATCTCGACGCTGTCCGTGCGCGCCTCCTGCCAGCGGTCGCCCAGCACGTCGAGCAACCGGGAGTCGGTGCCGAGCGGATCGCCAGCGAGAGCCTCGACGTACGGATACTCCTCGTCGAAATCCGCGGTCCACTCCCGAATGCGGCCGGTCAGGACGCCGTCGCCAAGCATGTACGGGATGACGACGATCCCGTCCGGCCGTTGTTTGGCGATTGTCGACAGCGATTCGTCCAGTGTTGGTTCGGTAATCCCGATGAAGGAGGCCTCGACATGGGAGAACTCCCGACCCTCGTAGAGTAGCCGCGAGAGCTTGTGAAGGTCGGCGTTGGCGTCGGGATCACTGGACCCACGGCCGCAGACGACGGCGGCGACCTCGTCGTCCTCGCGGTCGACGCCGAGTTCGGCCTCGACCGCGGCGGCGCGGTCGTCGAGCAGGTCGACGATAGCGGGGTGGATACCGAGATGCGCGCCGTTGTTGATCTCGACCTCGTGGGTCGAGCGGGCGCGCTGGACGGCCAGCGGCACGTCATTTTTGACGTGGCTCGCCGCGAACAACGAGAGCTGGACGACGGTGACCGACTCGACGGAGCCGGCCAGTCCTTCGATGCCGTCCTCGATGGCTGGCTCGGCGAGTTCGAGAAAGGCAGCATCGACCGGGATCTCCAGTCGGTCTTCGAGCATCGCCGCCAGCTCGCGGACCTGCTCGTTCGACTTCTCGCGGCGGGAGCCGTGGCCGACCAGCAGGACGGCTTCATTGTCGACGCTATCGACGGTGTCGTGAGCTGACTCATGATTCGAACTGTGCGCGGTCGAAGTCGACATCGGTTGCCTGATCGAGACTCTGCACCAGTTTGCGGCGGCGACTCGGCGCGAACAGGCCGGTGTCGGCGGTGGTCTCGTAGAGCCACATACCGAACTCGGCGGCCGCATCGTCGTCGACACCAAACCAGTAACCGCCCGAGGAGGTCTCCGAAAGCTCTCCATACGGTGCCTCGGCAGGGCAGTCATCGAGCAGCTCCTGGACGAGTTCGAGCAGTGCGGCGTCGTCGTGGACGAACGAAACACCGACCGTCCCGCTGGAGGACTTGAAACAGATGGTGCCGCAGCCCTCCAGGATGCCGCGAAGCAGGTCGCGCGGTGATCGGCAAACGCTCCAAAGCGGTAGTTGCCGCGGCCATCGACCGGGAGGCCGAGCGCGCCGCTCATCCCGAAGAGGTCGTCGCTCGTGACCGCGACGGTGTACTCGTCTTCGGTTTTTGAGATGTCGGTGTTGTGGGCGTACTCTCGGGTGTTCTGGTCGTGGTCGATCTCGCTGCCGACGATCTCGCCGAGCGTTTCGGCGGCAGCCTCGTCGTTGGTCGTCACGGTGAGGCGGTCGGTCTCAATCTCGCCGTCACCGGCGACCCGCCCCCAGAAGTAGGCCGTCGCCGGGTGGCCCGCCAGCAGGTCGTCGGGAACGCCGACGCCGAGCGGTGGCTGGTCGGATTCGGCTCCGTCGGCTGCGGTCATTCGTCGACCTCCTCGACGACGATGGCGTTGGTCGGACAGGCTGCGGCGGCCTGCCGGGCCTCATCGATTCGGTCGTCGTCGAAGGTGGCGATCACGTCGCCGTCGACTGTTTCTACGTCGCCGTCGCCGTTGTAGACCGGGTCGCCGTCGGGGTCGATTGTGGCGAGGCCGTCGTCGTCCTCGACGAATCGCGGATCGCGGGTCAGGCAGGCGAACACTCCATCGCAGGGTTCCTTCTTGAGGGTGACTTCGTAGGTTGTCATGTTAGTAATCGTATTTTGTCTCGTAGCCACGCGGGGTGACCATCCGGTCGTCCCAGACGTAGGTCTCCTCGTTGCCGACGAGAATTGTCGTTGTCATGTCGATGATGTCCGCCTCGCCGAGCTCTTCGAGCTCGCCGAGCGTCGTGATCATGGCCTCCTCGTCCTCCCGGCCCGCGCCGTGAACGATGCCGACCGGCGTGTCAGGATCGCGGTGGGCGAGCAGGATCTCACAGCACTTCTGGAAGTTCTCGCGGCGTTTGCGGCTCCACGGGTTGTAGAGGACGATGGTGAAGCTCTCGCCGGCGGCCGAATGCAGCCGGGACTCGATCTCCGGCATCGGCACGAGGTGGTCGGACAGCGAGATCGACACCGTGTCGTTGACCAGCGGCGCGCCGAGCAGGGCCGAACAGGACTGTGCTGCGGGCACGCCGGGGACGACCTCGTAGTCGACCATCGAAGCGGTCGCACCCTTCGATTCGATGATCTCGAGGGCGAGCCCCGACAGGGCGTACACGTTAGGGTCGCCGCTGCCGATGATCGCCACGTCGTTGCCGGCGAGCGTGCGGTCGATGGCCTCCTCCGTCCGGGAGACCTCGCCGCACATCGGCGTGTCGTAGAGTTCGTCGGCCTCCTCGGTGATCTCCTCGGGGAGGAGTTCGATGTAGGTCGTGTAGCCGACGATGTGTTCGGCGTTCAGCAGCGCGGCGCGTGCACGCTGTGTCATTCCTTCGGGATGACCGGGGCCGAGACCAACCGCTGTCAGCTGGCCGGGGTCGGCGTCGAAATCGTCGACCGTCGAGCCGATCTTCTCGTCGACCGACTGCTGTTTCGACGATCCATCGCTGGATTTCGCTGTACAGCCGCCGGAATCGTCCGTTGATTCGCCTGCCTGTTCCGTTGTGGTTGCTGTCGTGGTGTCTGAATCCGTACTCATGGTTAGAAATCCTCCACGTCACGCCCGCCACGCGGGGTGACAAGGAACGTCCGGTAGTCGTTGCTCCAGGTCTCTGTCTCGTGGTTGCCGATGATCAGCGAGGTGCCCATCCCCGACACCTTGTCGTCGTGGGCGGTCGCCTCGCCGAGCGTCGTGATGACGTGGCTCTCGCCGTTGCGGCCGGCATCGTCGCGGCCGGCGTCGTTGACAATCGATACCAGCGCGTCGTCGGTTCGTTCCTCGCGAACGATATCGACGGCCTTCTCGTAGTTACGCCAGCAGTTGTAGAGGACGATCACAAAGTCGCTGATCGCGGCGGCGCGCAGTTTCTCTTCGATCTCCTCCCACCCGCGCCACTTGTCGGACAGCGAGATCGTACAGAAATCGTTGCAGAGCGGCGCGCCGACCATCGCGCCGCCGCCGAGTGCGGCGGTCACGCCGGGAACGATCTCGATCGGAATATCTGTCGCATCTTCCTCCTCGGCCATCTTGAAGATCAGATCGGATTTCCCGTAAACCGAGGGGTCGCCGCCCGAGACGTGGGCGACATCGTCGCCGGCGCGAACACGCTCAAACGCGAGCTTGGCGAGCTCGATCTGCCGGCCCATCGTCGACCGGATGATCTCCTGTTCGTGACCGTTCTCGCGGGTGACGAAGCCATCGTCGTCAACCTCCTCAGCGGGCGATAACGTGCCGTCTTCGCGAAGAAACGCCTGATAGAGATCGGAGACGATAACGCAGTCAGCGGTCTCGATGACGTCCTTTGCGCGTTGGGTCATGTCGTCGGGAAGACCGGGGCCGATGCCAACGACTGACAGCACGCCGAGGTCATCAGGGCGGTCAGCCGTCGTCACTGCAGTACTCTTGCCGTCGCCGTCGACTGATTCGCTGCTCATCTGCCGATCGCCACCGTTACCTCGTTGTCGTAACTCTGTTTTTCCAGCAGGAGTTCCTGTTCGCGGCCGCCGGCGATCGCGGAGGCCTCGGAGATACCGGGCCAGCCGATCAGTTCCTTCGATTTCGATGGGCTTGGGCCCTCGTGCTCAAGCAGGGTTTCCTTGTCGAAGGCGACGACGCCGAGGTCGAGTTCCTCAGCCGCCTCCAGCAGCCCTTCTTCATCTTCCTTTCGTGTCGCCGTGGCGACGAACTCCACGTCCTCGAAGTCGTACTCGGTTTCGTCGAGGGCGGTCTCCCACGCCGTAATGAACGAGTCCGCGGCCGCGCCGGAGACGCTGCCGGTGCCGAGGACGATGCCCTCGTCGGTGTTTCGTTTGAGAACGGTCACGTCGTCGCCGACGAGAACCGCCTGTGGGCCGTCGAGACGGGCCACTGGCCCGAGTTCGTCGTCCAGCACGGCAAGGTTTGTCTGGATCGTCGAGCGGCCGTTGACGACGTGTGTGTCCATCGCCTTCGCGCGGGCCTCGACGCCCTGCTTGCCGGCGGCCTCCGAGCCGTCGTCATCGCCGGGATCGCACCCATCGTGGCGAGATCCTGTGCGACCTGATTCGCGCCGTGGTGGCCGCCGGTGATCGGAATCGCCCACGTGAGTTCCTCGTCGACGACACAGATCGCGGGGTCGTCCCACTTGTCGTCGAGCAGGTGGGCGGTTTTCCGCATGGCGATTCCGCTGGCCATCAGGCCGATAAAGCAGTCGTACTCGCCCCAGTGCTCGTCGAAGACCTCGCCGTGGTACTCGATGATGTCGATTGCCTCGTAGCGGTCGGCGAGTTCGCTCTCGATCTCCTCGGCGGTGTCCATCTTCCGACCGAAGGAGATGATCGCGATCTCCTCGGCGACCTCGCCGTCGCTGTCGGGTGTGCTACAGTGGCCGCCGCTGTCGGAGTCGTCGCTCGTGTCGCTGTTCGTCGTCGTGGATTCGTTGTCCGTGCTCATTGTGTTGCCTCCGTCGTGTCCGGGTTCGCACTGTCGTCTGTCGTCTCTGTCTCGTCGTCGTTCGCGTCGCCCGCGTCGCCGCCGTCACTATCGGGGCCGCGATCCGCCCAGCCGTCGTAGAGGTAGGATCGCTCGTAGCCCGCGCCGGTCACCGCCTCACCGATGATCACCATCGCGGAGGCGCGGTACCCCGCCTCGTCGAGTTTCTCGCCGATGGTGCCGATGGTGCCGTACAGCACGTCCTCGTCGGGCCACGAGGCGTGGTAGACGACGGCAACCGGAATCTCGGGGTCGTGGCCGTCGTCGATGAGGCGATCCATCGTCTCGCTGACGGCGTGGGTGCCGAGATAGATACAGGTCGTCACGTCGCCCATCTCGACGAACTCGCCGATGTGGTCGTCCTCCTCGGTCAGTGTCTCGCCCCGCGGCCGGGTGAACGCGACATGGTTCGACACCTCGTTGAGGGTGAGCTGGGTTCGCAGCGTCGCACTCGCCGCGAACGCCGAGGTGACGCCGGGGACGAAGTAGGTCGGCACGCCCTCGTGTTCGAGAGCGTCCATCTGTTCGAGGGCCGCGCCGTAGATCGCGGGATCGCCGCTGTGGAGCCGGACGACGTTGTCGCCGTCCTCGTGGGCGTCCCGCATGAGCGGGATCAGTTCCTCGAGATCCTTCCCGATGGAGCTGACCGTCTCGGCGTGATCGCAGTACTCTTCCAAGAGTTCGCTGTTGACCAGCGAGCCGGCGTGAACGACGAGGTCGGCTTCCGCCAGCAGTTCCTTGCCGGCGACTGTCAGCAGGCGTGGATCGCCAGGGCCGGCACCGACGAACGGAATCCCCTCCTGCTCGTCGCCAGCGTTGTGCTCGAAAATGCGGTCATCGAGTTCGGTGCGTCGCTGCTCGCCCTGTGCGTCGATGGCGGATTGGGGATCTGTGGCCGCCGTGTCCTCGGATGGATCGCTCATACGCGTTCCTCCACACCGGTTGCCTCGCTCATTTCATCGAACCGGGCCGTTGCGGGTTCGATATCCAGATCGCGTTTGACCGCGTAGGCGAGCGTGTAGTAGTCGCGCTCATCGATTTCCTCCGGATCGTCGGTGATGACCGTCTCACCTTGCTCCATGTAGAGTCGGCGGCCGTAGGTCACGTCGTAGCCGGCCGCGGTGAGCCCCTCGTGGGTTGCCGGCGCGTCGGTGACTTTGAAGAGGATCATCCGGTCGGGGCCGGTCGGCGCGTGGCCGTTGGCGGCCTCCCGCAACGCGAGGCCCGCGCCGGCCTCGATCTCGACATCCAGCGCGGTCGCGAACGCTGTCATCGCGCTGACGCCGGGGACGATCTCGAC
>KB659971.1_pt44 | contig 36478 bp, 36 predicted proteins | sample 558768 | NCBI scaffold set KB644980.1 | reverse complement strand
GAGGTGTGGAATCCTTGTGGTGTGTCTTCGCCGGTGATTGAGGTGTGGAGTTTTCGGAGGGCTTTGTGTTCGGTGTTGTGGTGGATGCAGTCGATGTAGTGGTGTTGGATGTCGTCTTCGAGTTGTGTGATGAGCTGGCGTGTGAGCAGTGTTTTTCCTGTTCCGCGGGGTCCGTGGAGAAGGATGTTTGGAAGGTGTATGCTGTTTAGGGCTTGTTTCAGTGCCTTTCGCTCGGATTCTCTGTCTGTGATGGATCCCGGCACGTATTCGGGTTGCAGTGGGCGCTGGTTGTCGACTAGGCTCATCTCGGTATGTATGGTTGTGTGGTGGAGGTGTTACGGGTGGTTGAGGAGGGTGTGGTTCGGATGGATTTCTTAGTTACTGCTGGTTCATGTGCTAATTTTTTACTCTTCGCACAGAGTAACTATGTGAACCGTCCCGTTATCACTCCAAATTTATTGAAAAGATCTACCAAACATCGATGGGGAGGGTAACTCCCCAGATGTCAGGGGGAAAGGATGGGAGCGTTTGACTATCATCGTTCAGTGATCCGAACTGATGACGGCTCAGTGCAGTGTCGCCCTCAATGCTTGCCTGCTTATGAGCGAACCCACAATCATTTCATCGGGCAGTATTCAGCTATCTCTATCTGAATACGAATCGGCATGACGAACTCAGTGATATTATACTTTTTGTTATATATCAGTCAGCTTTAACCACTGATATTGAATGAGTAAATTGATCAGTATGTCCCAGTCGAGATTGAGTTTTATGTGTTATGTTCGCGCGTATGTGTTCCGAGAGTAAGGGAGCGGGGAGTGCAGACTCACGGCTCACTGGGGCAACTTGTGAGACCACGCCCTGGCTTCTGTAATCAATCGCCTTCACGTACCGCGGAATGTGAGAAATATGCTGATCGACGCTTCAACTACACGGTTTATTTAATTACTCTGTGCAGATACATTTGTTTTCATCCGAAACGCGGCGGTATTCCTGTTTTAAATCGGTCAGGCTTCCGGTGTCTGGCTACGAGGGGGAGAACTGTGTTTGACAATTCCACGACAGCGGGGGTATTGCGCTCTGAGACCCATTTGACGAAGAACTTCACGCCGCAGGAGCCGGTGGGTCGCGATGGTGAGACTAACCGGATTGTTGAGGCGGTGAAGCCGTTGACGCGGCAGGAAAGACCGGAGAATCTGCTGGTTCATGGACCGGCTGGTGTCGGGAAGACGACCTGTGTGCGGCATGTGTTTGATCGGTTGGAGGATGAGACATCGACTATGGCGATATACATCAACTGTTGGCAGTACGACACCCGGTCTTCGCTCCTTACGGAACTGTTGATTGAGATGGGTTATCCGGCGCCGAGGAAGGGTCGTCCGGTAGACGAGATACTGTCTCGGTTGCAGGAGTTCGTTGGGAAGAGCCGTGGGGGTGTGGCTGTTGCGTTGGATGAGTTTGATCGGCTGGGAGACCAGACCGAGGTGGTGTATGACCTAGAGATGCTGAGCAACAGTGTTGAGAGGGACTTGGGTTTGGTGATGGTATCGAACCGGGGTCCACGCCAGGTCCGTCTTGATCCGAGGAGCGAGAGCCGTCTTGACTGTTTGACACTGGGGTTTGACCCTTATTCGGAGTCGGAGCTCGTCGACATTCTCGCTCGGCGCGTGGAGCAGGCATTCCGACCTGGAGCTGTTGAGGACGAGGTTGTGGAGGTGGTCGCGGAGGAGGTGGCTTCGGATAGCGGTGACTGCAGGAAGGCTCTGGGTCGGCTGCTGAGTCTTGGGAGGTGGGCGGACAGAAACGGCTTGGACGATATTGGAACTGAGCAGTACGGCGAGTTCCGCAACCAGCCTTGAGTCTGGGCTGGATTTCTACTCCAGTTTGTTGAGGGTTTCGCGTTGTTGCTCGACTCCAGAGTGGCTGTACTTTTTTGTGGTCTCCCTTGATTTGTGTCGGAGTTGTTTGGCGGCGGTTGCAAGCCCACCTTCGGCTTCAGCGTAGTTCCCAGTCGAATGGCGGATGCTGTATGGCGAGAGGTCGCGGTTTTCGAGGTCGAATCCGGCTTCTTTGGCTATGCTTCGGAAGACGGTTCGGAAGCTGTCCTTGTCGTACCGGTTTCCATATTTAGTGAGCCACAGTGCATCCCGTCCGTCGTACTTCTGTTGTGCGCTGCGCTCCTGCAGCCACCGGTCTAGAATCCTCGTTGTTTCGTCCTTCAGTGGGCAGATCCAGTCTTCCCGGTTCTTGGCAGCGTCCTCCTTTGGGACTCTAACGACGCCGTTCTTGAGGTCGAGCCAGTCTGTGTTCATCCGGTTTATTTCGCAGGGGCGAGCACCGATGTCGAGCGCGACGTAGATCATTGAGGGGTATTTGAACGAGTTGGCGTCGAGGAAGTCTCTCTTGGTGATCTTGGAGGCGGGTTTCTGGAGTCTTTGTGCTAGCTTCTTTTTCCAGCGTTCGCATTCGTCCGGTGAGAGACTGTTGTAGTGGGGGATGGTCTCGTAGTCCATCGCGGCTTCTCGGAGTTGTGTGCGTTCTTCGCGGGTGAGGTATTCGCGGACCTGGTAGTTGGTGGAGGGGTCGGAGAACTCGATGGTGGGGTTCCATTCGATGTCGCGGTTCTTCTCGTTTCGGAGGTATTTGAAGTACTTGTGGGCGGCTTTCTGGTAGTGGCAGGCGGAGGGTTCGGATATGTCGTCGCGTTTCGCCAGTGCTTTCATCCAGTTGTCTGCTTCGTCAGTTCCGATGCTGGTGGTGTATCTTTGTTGTCGGTCCCAGATGAATCGGAAGAACAGGTCGAGGCGGTTCATAGTGGTTTTGACGACTGAGTCGCTGTATCCATCTGCCTTGCTTGGATTCTTTCCTTGGTAGTCGAGCCATTCTGCGAGGCTGCGACGGAACTCGCGGTAGTCGATTTCTTGACGTGGATTGAGGTATTCCCTGCTTTTCTCGGTGACAAGAGGGATTCCTCGATGTCTGTTGTCGGGTTCGTATTGTTCATTTACCACGCGAGACCACCTCTGGCTTCATCATACTATGTGTAAGATGAAGAACATTAATATTATCGAGCCTTGTCCACCGTTTTGCGACAGAATCGCATGATGTCGAGGAGGTGTGTCTGAGCACCCCGGGCACTCGTTCTTTGAACATGGTTTTTCTTTCAGACACGGAGAGCCCGGTAACTACAGGACAGAGAAGGGGGAGACAGCCTGAGGCGGGATTTGAACCCGCGCTCTCGTCCTTACCAAGGACGCGCTTTACCGCTAAGCTACCCAGGCGCACATGATGATAGCGCGGATTTGGTTTTACACGTTTCGATTCGTCGTCTGCTCAGTATACGCTCTTCCGATCTCACGGCGAGTGTAGAGTGTCAAAAACTAAACTGAATCTCTCTGTGCTGAGACAATCGAGACAGACTTAATCTGTCGAATTAAATTATTTGTTTTATATCATCAAGACATCAATCGACAATCTGGCATTGAAGCAGTCAAAGACCACAACGCAAGTTCGGACGACGAGAAATCATAATATGTTTTATTCCGCGGTCGCAGATCAGCGGTTCGCAGGCGTTTAATGCCCATCCCCGTCCCCGTCCACGAGGAAGTCGTCGGCGACCGAGTAGGTAGGGTAGTTCACGGAGCTTCGCCAGTCTCGATAGTAAAGTCGTCTTTCGGGTATGCAACACAGGTCAGTGTATATCCGTCGTCAAGTTCTGCATCATCGAGCATTTGCTGGTTGTCATGTTCGACGTAATCCTCAGCGTTCCCACCAGAGGTAATCTGTCCAGCACAAGAGACACATTGTCCCTGCCGGCAGGCGTAAGGCAGATCCCAGCCCTCGTCTTCACCAGCTGCAAGAACCGTTTGGTTGCTTGCGACATCAATTGTCGATCCCTGTTTTTCAAACTCAACCTCGAAGTACTCAGCCTCCTCATCAGGGATATCGGCTGGAGTGTGCTCGCCCTCATCAATCTCTGTATCGGTATCTTCAAGCTCGCCGCCCTCACCGGTGACTGAGCCAGCGGGAATTGCCCCCCCACCAATCGACCGATTCATTGGCTCAGGGAATTCTGTCTCTGGAACAGTGCTTGCACGTTTTTCAAGCACCTCCTGAGAGATATCCGCGGTCGGCGTCCATCCGGTGCCGCGGGCGTAATGAAGCGACACCGCAAGGAGGGTAAGGGTCGCTCCGATACCCACTCCGAGGAAGTTAATATCAACCATGAAGCGCCGTATGAAGCCGGGAGTTAAGGAAATTATGATTATTCTTCGCGGCGGGCAACGTCATGACGACCAAATCCGTATCGTAGACGGTTCGCCACACGACGTGAGAAGCGTCCATCTGGGTCACCCGTCGTCCCGGTCGCACGACTCCCGAATCGCTCAGCCAGTGCCTGATAGATGAGTGGAACGGGCACTTCCTGTTCAAGTGCTTCCTGAACCGTCCATGTTCCCGTTGACCCACCGGCAATATAATCGGCAACATTACCGAGGTCAACACCCTCCGCGCGGAATGCTTCCTCACAAAGTTCAAGGAGCCATGACCGAATCACAGCACCGTTATTCCATGTGCGCGCGACAGCTGCGAGATCGAGATCATAACGTCCGTCTGCAAGAAGTTCAAATCCTTCACCGTAGGCCTGCATCAACGCGTACTCGACACCATTGTGAACCATTTTGACATAGTGACCAGAACCAACAGGACCCATTCTTTCATGACCGTCAGGTCCAGTCGCAATGGCATCAAATACCGGTGTCAACTCATCATATGCCCATTGTTTCCCCCCAATCATCAACGAGAACCCAAGTTCAGCGCCTGCAGGACCACCGGAGGTTCCACAGTCGAGATACGTCGCACTACTCTCCTCTGCGCGTCGAATTGACGCCTCGAAGTGTGAATTTCCACCATCAACAATAATATCTGTGTTTGTCAGTGATGGTTCCAATTCTGTGAGTGTCGCATCGACGGCCTCACCTGCGGGAACCATGAGCCAGAGTCGCTTTCGCTTTGTCTCCTCCAAGGGTGTCAAGGAGTGTTTCAAGACTCTCAGTTGGTGTGGCACCGATATCAGCAGCTGTTGCAACAGCTTCTGCATCAAGATCAAATGCAACAACATCGTGTCCTGCAGTGACTAATCGATCAACCACTATCTGTCCCATTCGACCAAGTCCGACAACACCAAGTTGCATACTGTCGAGTCAACTCCCGGGTTAAGTAGTGGTTGTGATTGTCGTTGTAGTCATACTCATTATCGTAGTCATGGTTGTCGCTGTGATTGTCATTATGCTCATGAGTATCGCTGTGACTTCGATGATGAACGATATGATAAGCTCAAAACAAAACTAACGAGGAAGAAATTAATATCCTCCCGCGCCTGGAGACGCGAGTATTCTCCTTACTATCTATAAATCAGGAGTCTGAATTCAACGCGAAACGCAGATACTGATTCGAGGAGCCATCGGATGATGACCGTCGCTGTTTTGATTCGCCACAATCAAATAACTTAGTATGGACGATCGGATTCACCAGCATGCGTCAGTGCTTGTCGACTGGAGTGCACGCATTACCGCTGGTGATAATGTTGTTGTCAGTGTGGCTGAGGGTGCACATGACCTCGCAGTTGCCGTTGCTGACGTGCTCGGCGAGCGAGGGGCAAATATCGTCACAACATACAATTCAGCAGAGATATCACGGGCATACCTTCGTGCACATGAGACAGGCTTCGAGCCAGCACCAGCGCATGAACAGGCATTATATGACAATGCTGATAGTGTGTTGATGCTTGGTGGCGACCGCAATACGACCGCAACAGCCGATGTGAGCGGGGAAACCAAACAAGCGGCTGCACAAGCACAGAAACAGGTTCGAGAGGCGCGGATGTCAACAGATTGGGTCTCAACAGTGCACCCAACACGGGCATTGGCTCAACAAGCAGGAATGTCATATGCACGATATCAAGACTTTGTCTATGACGCAATCCTTCGTGACTGGGAAACATTAGCTGAAGAGATGGAACGTCTCAAGCAACGTCTCGATGATGGCAGTGAACTGCGAGTGGTGAGCGATGATGGCAAGACTGATCTAACGATGTCAATCGACAATCGAACAGCAGTGAATTCAGCAGCATCCGTTGCGTATGACTCACATAATCTGCCATCCGGTGAGGTATTCACCGCACCTGTCGAAACAACGGTTTCGGGAACAGTTCACTTTGATGTGCCGATGATGATTCATGATTCGCAGATTCGTGATGCAGTAGTAACATTCGAAGATGGGACTGTCGTTGAGTATGATGCCACAGCAGGAGCCGAGACGCTTGCTCAGATTCTCGACACCGACCCGGGCGCCCGACGACTTGGTGAGGTTGGAATCGGAATGAACCGTGGAATCGATCAAATAACGAATAATATATTATTCGATGAAAAAATGGGTGATACAGTTCATTTCGCAGTCGGGCGTGCATATGACGCCTGTCTTCCTGCAGGCGAATCCGGGAATGACTCAGCTGTTCATGTTGATTTAATTACTGACATTGGCTCCGGTGCACAGATTGAAATCGATAATGAGGTTATCCAGCGGAACGGACGATTCCAGTGGGAACCTGAGTTTGACTCTTCAAAGGTATCATAACTAATCGGGGTGACTGCTATACCACTCTCTCAACTGACAACGCTGAGGATGTGTGACTGATTCGGCTCAACCGAGTGCCCGTGTGCGGGTTGTGGATGGGTCTGTCAATTCGACAGAGAATGACCGAAGGGATATAGCTGACAGCGCTTGTGATTTTGAGATCATATCTCAGTGATTTTGCTTTGTGCGACTGACCACGTCATCATGAGAAAAATCAATACTCGCCCGCTATCTGAGCTTCCATGCTGAGAAAAGAGTGAGACCTCTGAATCAAAACTCACCAGCGAACATCGAACCGCTGGAGCGTTCTGACAATCATCGCGACTGGAACGTGCTAGCAGATACCACATTTGCTGAGTCTAAACGCGTTGATTGAGCAACCTGTAGGTGTAATCCTTCTGATCAACTGCCTCGGGGTCATATCAGTATCAAAGCCTCGACGTATCCGTCTTGCGTTTTGGATGAAGAACAGTGGTCTTTCTGGGTTTAACAAGAGGTAAGAAATAATAAAATTATCATATCAGGTATATAAATCAAACGTGGATACGAATCAATCCGTGAATTGGACACCAATAAATTCGAATCGTGCTCCGCCTTGCTCAGTGGTATTGGTTACATCGATCTCCCATCCATGTGCGTCAGCGACCTGCTTGACAATTCGCAAGCCGAATCCAGTACCCTTCTCAGCCGTCGAATAACCTGCATTGAAGATCTTCTCGCTCTCAGAGGGCGGGATTCCAGAACCGGTATCTGCTATGTAGAAGCCATCATCTGTGATACCAGCCGAAACTGTTAGTTCCTTACCGCCATGTTCGATCGCATTTCGATACAGGTTTTCCAGCAGCTGCTTGAGCCGACTCCGGTCGGCTTCGAGAGTCCGCGGATGTGTATGTTGATCCTCAATCGTGAGTGTTGCTGCTGCCGTCTCTACGGTCTCCCAACATTCCTCAATTATACCGTCGAATCTGATCGGTTCGATGTCGTCCACTCGGTCACCCTCTCGTGCCAGCGTCAGCAGATCGTCGATAAGCCTTTGACATCGCTTAATTGCGCGTTTTGCCTTGAGAATGTGATAATTACTATCGTCGTCATCATCATCGTCATGGCTAACATCAGCATCACCGTTACGGGCATCTTGAGTATGGGTTACTGCCAGTTCGAGATGACCTTCAGCCACGCTGAGCGGATTACGTAAGTCATGGGAGACGATGCTGGCGAACTCTTCTAACTGCTCGTTCTTTTGTCGAATTTTACGCCTGTTCTCGCTTTCTTCTGTAATATTCTGCGTGACTGCCATTAACTGAGTGATCTCCTCACCGTCGGTCTGAATCGGGACCGTTTGAGTCCGATATCGCTCCCCTCCGTACTCCTGTTCGAGGGTGGTGGCAACACCTGTTAGCGCCTGCTTAAGATGATTACAAAGTTCATCCGCGATGTCTTCGGGAAACAGATCGTATGGTGTCTTGCCCTCAACATCACCGGGCGGCAGACCGACCCGAGATAGTTCTGTCCCACGAGCGCGAACGTACTCAAGATCTTTATTAAACAGGTATACTGCGCCACCAGGGAAGTTCTCCAATAACGTCTCGTACTGACGTTTGACTCGACGGATATTCTGTTCGCGCTGTTTGTGCTCTGTGATGTCACGGGTTGTGACAAGTATGAGCTCCTCATCGGAGTGAGTCCGCGTTTGAAGATCAAGCGATGTGAGTTTAAGCTCACAAACCCCTGTCGATTTTGGGAGTGCGGGCTCAACTTCGATGCTGGTTTGATCTGTCTCCTCAGCAATGAGGCAATCAACCTTCTGTTGAACCCGTTCAACTTCGTCTGTGGAGAGGATACCCATCTCAGCGAGAGACGAGAGGTGACGACCATTCCAGTTTTGTTCAGAAATTCCCTTAATATCCTGAATTCGGTAGTTGACGAACTGGAACTCACAGTCAGCGTCAAGCACGTAAACGCCCTGGTCGAGATTCTCCATGATGGTTTGGTACCAGTCAATGTCAGCTTCAATTTCTTTGCGGTCAGTCAAGTCCCGACCAATCCCGACCACGCCAGTCACGTTCTCATCTGCGTCGGTCAGACGTGTCCCGGTGAATTCGTATGGAAGACGCTCACCATCAGCGGTGAGCAGGTCAGCCTCAACGACGACCGGTTGCCCCGATAGCGTCATTTGAATCGCGTTGTTGATTGTTTGATGCTCATCATGAGGAAATAATTCGAGAGCCTGCATATTAGTTAATTCTGCGTCAGGGTAGCCTGTAATGTTGGGAACCTGGTCATTCCACCGCTGAAGACTGCCGTCCGTCCCGAGCACGTAGAGCGGGTCATCTAATGCATTAATCGATTGTTCGATGAATTCTCGTTCCGTTCTCAGTTCTCGCTTGCGTTCTTGCCGATCGGTCACATCGTGGATAGCGCCTCTCAGTATGGTGATATCTGTCTCAATATGAGTCTCGCTCCTGACTGTACCGATTGCTGTGTTGGTGCTGTTTGTGCTCTGCGTTGCTGGTGTGAGTGTTACATCCACGATGCGCTCGGTACCGTCCAACGCTTGGAACCGCCAACTCCCACGTACCTGTTCATCTGTTTCGGTTGCCCGATCGATAGTCTGCCGTACCTCTGGTCGGTCATCTGGGTGGTACAGTTCGATCATTTCCTCTAATGAGAGGGTTGCGTCATCAGCTAATCCAGCAAGCCGCCGGCAGCCATCGGTCATCAAGACCTCACCGGTGTCAACGTCGATTTCGAACCCACCAGTATCCCCAGTGAACTCCGTCAGTCGCATCAACTCGTCTGCTCTATCAGCTCGCTGTTTCATACGTTGCGCCTGAACAGCATTCTGAATCCGATTAGCCAATAGTTCATGTTGCTCAGTTCCAGGTCGTTTCTGGAGATAATCGGTGACTCCTGCGGAGATAGCATCGCTTGCTACCTCCTCGCTTCCTTTACCGGTAAAAAGGATAAATGGGAGATCAGGATCTCTTTCTCGAACAGCTCGCAAAAATTCGATTCCATCCATCCCGGGCATGTCGTAGTCAGAAACAATGCAGTCAGGCGATTGGGATCGGTCAGGATCGTCGATACTCTTCAATCCCTCTGTGGCGCTGGCTGCTGTCTCAACAGAGAGTCGGTCATCCTTGCGTTCGAGGAACGTCCCTGTCAGGTCCATGACTGAAGGGTCGTCATCAACGTGGAGAACCTGGATCTGTTGTTGGGAGCCAGGCGGTATGCTAGATGACTGCATGAGCGTAATCAATCATCAAGTAATCAAAAAATTGTTGTCGCAGAATTCAGGAGAAAGCACAAATGTCGGCTGGCTCTCTCAGAATAAATCAAAGAGACGAATAAACTATCTTACCTAGCCGGTCGAATCCAGTCTCATAATACTGCTCGCTACGCAGTCTTCAGTATCCCGTGGTTGTGCATACTGACTCCTGTCACCAGATGATATGTCGTTCCAGACTCCTGTCGGCGCCTCTGTGTACCTCCAGGATCATACTCAAAATCATGTCGTACGGCTCTTGTCGTGCGCCCACACCTGCGTCCGCGTCGACCGCGTGGGTAAGTTATGCGTTATCGCCGTGATTTCACCGGGAGCATTAGTATCTGCAGGCAATCATAGAGAGGATTACACGCAAATAATTACATCAATTTTGATATTGAAAAAATAGTGTTGCTACTCTGTGGAGAGTAAAATCAACAGATTTTATATGTGTGTATTGTCTGTTGAATGGTTGAAGGGCATCGGGAGAATTGACCGATGATCCCATTCTCTCAGGACTATCCAAGACTGACTCATCCAAGAGAGATATCCTGTCTCTCAGCGAATCCGGAGAGATGCCCTGACAACCAAGCCAAACTACGCGTTTCCAGGTACTAAGTAATTATTGCACACCACCGGTGCAGACTCAAAACTGCACTAATGCGACCGCCACCGTGGGAGATTTTGGGACTTTCTGAGTCTTCTGGGTTTCTCCCACGGATATCCACTGATATATGAATCTCAATATATTGAGTATGCGGATTAATGCAGTGTCTATTTGACATATCTATGATAGGAGAGATACTCGAGCAATCTCCTGTTTTCTCTCGAATGAAGACGAGCGTATGAGTCGGACACCAAAGGAGTGAAGACACCGCAGACAACAGATTTCAGACCTCACAATCGGTCGGTTTGGTAAGCTCAGTCTCAATGAGCGATTATTCACTGACAACAGATCAGCAAGCGCAGTTTGAGACTATGACTGTGACTGTGAGGTCTGGCGACTCCGAACTAGCGCTGTGTCCACTCCTCTAATCCGACGGCGGCAGCGCCAAATGCCAGCGCACCGACAAGCGCCGCCGCTGCGTCCCGGAGTGACTGGTCACGGACACCAACGATTGCGACTGTGGTTAGACTGCCAGCAAGTGCCCCACACAGGTATGCGGCAGCACGGGTTCGTTCAAGTGACATAACTTATCATACGATCACTTGTCCTAAATTCCCTCCGTCTTGCGGTCCAGGTTAATCTGCTGAATGTTGATAGTTAATATTGATGGTATCCGTCGGGAAGACGGACAGTCGAATTTGCGTTTATCAGTTGTCGGTAATACAGTTTCTTTATTCAGCCGCACCGGTGTCTCTTTCTCGCTTGATTCGGTATTGCATTGCTGATCAGTGAGTCACCACTTTTTTGAGTTGTGAGACTGTTCGCCGAGGGGCTTCAACCGCAGTTTACCGAAGCCAAAGCCGAAGCCGAAGCCGTCTCGGAATCGAGGTGCTGACCGAGCGCGTGCAGGATGGGGTTCTCCGAGACGTAGTACGGGTGACCGATGTAATGTAATGTAATGTACCATTCCCATCCGCACACAGGACGTGCTGAATCGCCATCCGGGGGCTCAGCGTAGTCCTCAATGGACTGGAGGCGGACTCTAGGACAGGACTGCATCCACCGACGGTTGGCATCAAGACGGACTTCCGGGTGATCACTTCGCGGCTGACCTACAACATCTGGACGGTAGAAACCATCCTCGGTGCCGAGGGGACAGGGACGGGAACGGGAACGGGAAAAGCCCTGAGTGAGGGAAATCAACTGACTGCTGGAGAGCTGATGCAGGTCATCGAGATAAAAGGCGACCCACGCGAGCTCCAGATTCCGACCGGACTACCAGAAGAGACGTATGTGACGATCCGGAGGGGTGACTACCCCACGCTGATTCTCGCCAGGGGTTGCTGAGTCGAATCGCCGCGTTTCAATTACTGTTATCCTATTCTACACAGTGAGCAAATCGCGTGAATTCAGATAATTATTTTCAACTGATAAGAGAAGGTTGATCTCTCAATGTTTTCTTATTTTTGTTGTCAGCTCAATAAATGCAGTCCCATATATTCATTCTTCGACGAACGTGACATCGGTAAATTCGAATTGTGCTCCGCCTTCCTCACTTCGAGTAGTCACATTAATGTCCCATCCGTGTGCGTCAGCGACCTGCTTGACAATCCGCAAACCGAACCCAGTGCCTTCTTGATTTGTCGAATATCCAGCTTCAAAAACTTCCTCACGAGCAGACGCAGGGATTCCAGGACCGGTATCCGCCACATAGAATCCGTCTTCGATTATTCCGGCAAAGATAGTCACCTCGTCACCGCCGTGCTTAATGCCGTTTCGATAGAGATTTTCGAGCAATTGTTTGAGCCGACCTCGGTCAGCTTTGAGAGTCTGTGAGTGTGGGTGTTTGGTTTCAATGCTGAGTGTCGCTGCTGCTGTTTCCACAGTCTCCCAACAGTCTGTAGCCACAGTCTCAAGTTTAATTGGATTGAGTTCAGCGACTTGATCACCCTCTCGCGCCAGCGTCAGCAGATCCTCAATGAGTTCCTGACACCGCCCGATTGCGTGTTTTGCCTTGAGAATGTGGTTACGGTTACGATTACTGTCATTGTCGTGATTGCCCACGTCCCCAGTATCAGTCTCATTCATTGCCAATTCGAGATGCCCCTCGGCCACTCCGAGCGGACTGCGTAGGTCATGAGAAACAATACCGGTGAACTCGTCTAAACGCTCGTTTTGTGCTTCCAGCTCCTGTTTATACTTTTGTAATTCAGTCCTGCGTCGCTCCCGGTCTGTGATATCCTCAAAGTGTGAAAAAACCGATTGAACAGTTCCGTCAGCATCGGTGACCACACGATTATGCCACTCACAAGTCAGGACCTCGCCATCCTTTGTAACGTTATCGTTGATCACGTGGGTTCCACCGTCGGCATCAAGGAAACTGTCAACAGCCTTCCCCACCCGCTCACGATCGTCCTCAGCGACAATGAGTTCCCATGACTCCCCGCATAACTCCGATTCACTGTATCCAAGAATTTCCTCCGCTCGTTCGTTCACCCGTTTGAACTGGCAGTTATCGTCCCACTGGACACCCCCCAGCGGTGATTCTTCAAAGAAGAGTGACAGTTCTTTCGCTCGTTGTCGGGCGGTCTGCTCGCGATCGACGCGATCAAGCGCTGCCACGAGATCTCCCGCGAGCAACTCACCGAAGGCGAGATCTTGACAGTCAAATGATGATTTCTCCGTAGATCCAGCAATCAAGATACCGTGGTCGGCGAGCGGAAGATAGACATGTCCCTTGAGATCGGTCGTTGGATTATGAGCATCTGAGTGCTGACGCGCGTCTTCAACGACAGTTGGTTCTCCGCATCGGTACGCACGCCCAGCAATACTGTCACTTATAGAGAGAGTCGGCACCTCATCAAGAAGCGATACAAGCTTCTTGGTCTGTGCAACAGGCACCAACCGCGTATCCTCGGTCTCAGATAAATGAAGGGCATTCGCCTGAAAGTCGAGAACATCCTTGGCAGCCTTCACACCGATATCAACAATCTCCTGTTGTGTCTCCGCCGTGAGGAGGTCTTTTGAAACTTTGTTGAGTTCAGTGAGTTGTTGCTCACGCTGGCGACGGTCGGTCACATCATTGATAGCGCCTCTGAGTATGACGATGTCAGTCTGTGAATGAGTCTCAGTCTCGCTTTCGTTGTGGCTGAGGCTGGGGCTGGGGCTGGGGCTGTTCGTGCTCTGTGTTGCTGGCGTAAGTGTCACATCCACAATACGCTTGATGCCGTCGAGTGCTTGAAGTCGAAAGGTCCCATGTGTCTGCTCGCCCGTCTTGGCCGCTTGGTTGACAGTTTGTCGCACATCCGGTTGGTCGTCTGGATGATACAGTTCAATCGCCTCATCAAGTGAGAGGGTTGTGTCATCAGCTAACCCAGCAAGTCGCCGGCAGCCATCGGTCATCAGGACTTCACCGGTGTCGGTGTCGATTTCGAATCCACCAGTGTCCCCGGCGAACTCTGTCAGCCGCATCAACTCATCTGTTCTATCGGCTCGGTGTCTTTGATGTTGTGTTCGGACGGCGTTCTGAATTCGATTAGCCAACAGTTCGTATTGCTCGGTCCCGGGTTGTTTCTGGAGATAATCTGTTACCCCTGCGGAGATAGCATCACTTGCGACTTCCTCGCTTCCTTTGCCAGTAAAGAGAATGAACGGGAGTTCAGGGTATTCCTCCCGGACTGTTTGTAAAAAATCGATTCCATCCATCCCAGGCATGTCGTAGTCGGAGACGACGCAATCGGGGGGTTGAGAATCGTCGGTTATTCTCTTTAATCCCTCTGTAGCACTGATTGCTGTTTCAACAGAGAATCGGTCATCTTCGCGTTCGAGAAACGTCCCCGTTAGGTCCATGACCGAGGGGTCGTCATCAACGTGAAGAACCAAAATCTGTTGTTGAGATCCGGGGCGCATGGAACACAATCGCATGACTGTAATATATCAGCATTAATCGAGAGTAAAAAGTTGTCGGGAGAGGGTGAAAATCACACAGATACCACATTCTCTCATGGAGAAACAATCAGGATAACCCAATCAAACAATCAATGAGCGAGTCAACACGTCCAGCCCTCTAAAAAAGTATTTTTGATGCCTGATATTGATGCCCGACAGCCTCACAGATTCTTTAGATGAGATAATCCTCACCGTACCACCGTCAACAATGCCGTCATCCGTCCAAATAGAAACAAATGCTTTCGATGACCCAGTGAATAGACTCTCTTTCAGTTCCACAGGCATGTTCGTTGACACCGTATTTTCACGTTTAGAGATAGCACGCTAGAGTCTTGACTGTCCAGTCAGGATATGTTCTCATGTCGGCGACTCAATCCGTTGATCCTCCCGTTGGAGCGGTTTCGGTTGCAAAACAATATTATCGTCGCTCCCGAATATTGACATATCTCATTGCCATTGTCGTAGTCGGATTTGTCGGTCTGAGCTTCTTTTTGCTCCCATTTTTTGGATGGATTCTATTTGCCGGTATTATCTTTGTCATTTTTCGATTCCCGCTATTTGTCACAGGTGGTCAAATGACACTTGAAACGGACAAAGCCCCTCACACAGTACGTGCAGAGTTCGAAAGTTCGACACCACCGATTCTTCCATTTTACTGGGGGCTAGCCGATCAGATTGAGTCGACCGATGGTGGCGGTCGCTACGTAATCAACTATTTAGGAGGATTGCAATCGGTGGAACTAACGATTGACTGTCAGCCAACGCCGGACGATGCTGCCGATTTCCAGTTGGTGGTCACCGCAGCCGATTCCCCATGGGGCAGTTATCAAGTCAATGTGGATGAAACCAGCGGAGCCGACGGCCCGACGCGAACCACTGTCAATATTGATTCGGAGGCAGACCGTCAATTCGGGCTGCGCCGTCTCCCGCAACAGTTGATGGCGAATAATTATCGACCGACTGCGATTGAGACACAGGGATATGATATTGTTGAGTTCGAGTCAAGTATTTCAACACGCTGGTAATCAATCATCGAATAAAATATACAGAAGAGCAAGGCAGGTGCCTCGGGGATGTGGACATTACCGTGAGCTACTTCACAAGACATCTCATTTTATCTGATAACTATGCGAGAAGGAAATATGAATCACCCGATAAGCTCGGGCGCGAATACAATGATACCGCCAAGAATAATCACCAACGCAGTATAAAAAACGTATTTTTTAATTAATCCTTCCTTTGAGATATCATTCTCTGGCATACAAATAGGGAGTAATTCATCGTGTAAAAAATCCTCATACGGCTCTCGCCTCGGGAAGCAGTTCGGTGCGTGTGATGTAATTGATAACGTCGATGTGAGAAGTTACAGAGGATCGACAAACGAAGTATATCGAATGGCCTAAAAAACAATTTATTTCAGCTAACCGAGGGTGTTATGATCGCCTTTCTCGGCGGGCGTTAATGACCGGTCGCTCAAGTGAAAATACAACATCAACATCGGAGGACAACTCGAAGAGATTGTATGAGACACCGATTCAGGTAACTCCGCAGCATAAAGACGATTGCACAATTACAGACATCATGTCCGGTGACCTCAGTGAGTCATCATTATATTTCAACAGACGATGAAGAAACGCAATCATTCAGTGGTATCTTGATTGAGACTGCTCGCAATATGATGAAGTGATTCATTCGGACGAGATGGAACAGAGTATACAACACGGTCACCCGGCGACCGTAAGCCATAACAGAACCCCGCATCGAGGACATCAACCTCGACTGCATTCCCAATTTGCAGATCATGTGTTTCACACCACTGTTTCAAAAGGTTCTCGCCCTCACCAGGCGTCCGAGCGACTCGTGAGTTTCTGAATGCGCCACGAATTATCTGTTCATCAGCAGTCGAACTGACACGAGCGTGTGTTTGTCGATCACCGAGTAGAATCCGAATAATCTCACCCTCTGTGAGCGTTATCTCAGCCGGAAGTTCTAAACAGGGACGTCGGATGCGCCCGCTTCGTATGAGCGATGCTCGATACGATTGCACCTGGTCGTGATCACTTGGAAGACGACCCGCCACAGTGATTATTCAGCGTCAGTCTCGTCATCATTTTCGTCCGCCTCTACGTCAGCATCGTCGGCTTCATTACTGTCCTCAGGTTCCTCCTCACCGAGTAATACGGCAATCGGTGTCTCCTCAAGGACGGCTGCATTAATTTGTGCTGTCTCATCAGATACCTGTCGACCACGCACAGTGACACGTTTTCGTTCCCCATCACGACTTGGTTCATATCCGACTCCACCCTCAAGTAGCAGTTCTTTGAGGTCAGACCCAGGTACATCCTCTCGCATTGGACGACCGGCATTATCCGAGCCACCGGTAAGTTCAATCGTTGCTCCATCAAGTCCAACCGCGCTCCCATCAACCTCATCGCCCAGATCCCGACCAAGGAACCGGTTTGCATCTTGCCCGTCGACCTCGAACTGTCGAGTGTGACCTGTCTTGTCCGAGACGACGACTTTGAATTCAGCCATATTTCTGACCAAACGACCAGTCATAAAAAGAACGTCGAAACTCGCCGCATACGGTCTTAAACATGGTCGATTCTCCATGGCTCGCCTTCCGAGTCAACATCAATTTCAATTTTAATTTTAATTTTCAATCTCAATCTTAGTCTCGGTCTTGAGCGTGATTTGCTCGATGTCTCTCTGATCCGCCGTCGCAGATCGTGAATCGGTGCGTGTCGTGTTTGGTTTATCATGCTTCATAGATCAAAGCGTGCGCAATGATCGATACCACCAAGAGACGTGTCAGATGTCCACTCGGAGTTAATTACTTTTCAATAACAAATATCCGACAGCCAGCAGCCAGCAGCCAACAGCATAACAACCGACAGCCGATGTAGTATCGGTTATATGATGTGATCTGTGTAGTGGAGACACGTGCACTGTCATCAAACGGTATTCGATATCGAGTGAAACGATTGTTCAAGCGTGGTGACGGATCATATCGTATTGAGTGTTCAACTTATCGTCATTTTCGTATAATGTGCGAGATTCTACGCGAACAAATATGACCGGGGATAATCACTAACGAATCACGGATGGAAGCCCGATGCAGGGTATCAATCAATGAACGCTGAACGGTAAGAGGGCTTACAGCAACACGGCAGACCAGTTGCTCTCATCTTCTCAATCAAAGCGTGGAGCAAGGCTATTTCGTGGGGAGAGATCCATCAGCGTATGACTGCTTAATATAGGAGAGTCACTGCGATGATGACCAACAGGATAAGACCTCGTTTATCATATCCAGTCGGCGCTCAAAAAATGGTGGTTCATCGGTGAACTACCCTTCCCTCCCGCGTTCGGGGCTGCTCGCCCCTCGCCTATTGAGGATAAGGCTTCCTGCTTCATCGTCAGAATTTATACCCACAAGAGCAAAAAGATGCCAGACTTCACGGGCGATTTTCCTTGATACGTGGTTCGGAGTGTCCCACTCCTAGCTCCTAGCTGCTAGCTGAGAGACACTTTCATATACTCATCAGTGCGTGCTCCCTATCGCACTCAAACACCACTGAGAATATGACGAGCATCAGACTGTACATCGAAAGCACACAATAAAGAATACTATTGATTAAATTGCATGACGGGGTTCTGACGGCGCTACATCCCCTCCCCGCCCTACTCACTCGTCTCGCTCCCTGAGGGCGGGAGCAGGGGCTGTACTCTATTGAATGGTAAAAAAGGACAAAGCAGCGCAATTGAGTCTTATGCGCTGCTCTCACAGCGATCGCGTGTACTCGGGTTCTGCTCCACAGTCGCTGGCAGCATAAGTTCCGGTACTGCGAGTAGAACGCGTGAATATGAATGAGCGTTCCGTGGATTGTGTGGACTCAAATATGCGTACCGATTATGCTGCCAATCGCCGTCGAGGATTAACTCTCGATTGGGATTTTCTTTCCAGCGGTTAGTTCTCCCTCAATCGGGAGTGTGATTTCGAGTACGCCGTTTCGATATGACGCATCGATGTCATCATCGATGACATCCTTTGGCATTCGGAACGTCCGGTGTGTCTGCTGCTTACGACCACGTTCATCATCAACGTGTTCAGCAGAGACATTCAGACGACCATCATACCATCGTAGTGAGATCTCCTCGGGTTCGTACCCAGGGAGATCAATAGTGAGAACAAACTGGTCGTCCTCTTCATACAGCTCATAACTGTTTTCAGTTCCATTAGCGCGATTCGCCTGAGAACCGAAGAGTCGACTTGGTAGGTCGAGACCACCTGTCCATGTTGTTGGGGTGTTTGGGACCATTTGATCTCACCTCCAAACGCATCTGAGTATATGCGAGTGAAGAATTAAAAATATTGCTCGATATAGTGCGACACTGTAGCATTAGATACGGATTTATATTGATATTAATCTATTATCTGGCAGTCGAGATGAATTAATATCTCTCATCCATCGTAGCTCATCGTGTGTTTTGATAAAAATCCATTCGGTTGCAACAATGTTCAGGCGGTTTTTATCCTTTCATCATCTCACAGCGGTATGGATAAACGTGAGTCATTTCTCCGTGGTAATCGTCACGACGATGTTGTGTTATTTCTATCTGATGGGACACTTGATGCAGATACCCTCTCTCGTTTGACCACTCCAGTCGAGAACGGAGACGTACTCGTGATTAATGGTGAGGACGGACGACAAGCCTTTGAAGCAGCGACTGGAATTGAGGCAATGTCATTCGCACAGACAGCAATGGAGACCCGCGGTCACATTGCTCGCGACTTGACAGGTGGTGAGTGTCCTGAACGTGGTGTTGACCCTAGTACGCATGAGACTGAGTTCATATTTGCTTTTTCAGAGCCGCAGAATAGTGCTGTCGGTGGCCTTTATGAGCGTGGTGACGTTGTACACGCGTATGCTCACTGTGCGTGTGGCTGTAACTACGCTGATAAGTGGGTTATTGGGTCGGAAACTGAAACTGGTGTTCAACCTGGCGAGGATGCGTCACTCGAAGAAACAACTAAAGAGAGCTGAGTATATTCTGCAACGAGAGATATCTTCGTCTACACGGGTTCGGGTTGCACTCGACAATTTCAAATACTGCATTGAGCGATTAACAGAGTTTCGAGGAAAATGCCCAAGCCACGTTAGGCACGAAATAACACAGAGTGGTCGTGGTGAGGCTTTATTATGCGTCTGAATTGGGATTGGTGTCGATTGATGCAGCGACATCCTCAAATGCTCGAAGGATGATCTGTTTTGCCGGTGACCCCTCTGTCGTCCAGTGATGTGCGTAATCGAGCATATCATCATAAATATCTGGCTTACACCCTGCCGCACGAGGATGACCACCACCGTTGAGTTGGTCAGCGACTTCATGTGCACGTTCAAATGTCTCGGAGCCACGGATACTCGCACTGCCAGCGGGTTTTATTACAACAGCCGCATCAGCACCCTGTGAGCGCAGTGTTTCTGCGACCTCATTTTGCGAACAGCGACCGTATGTAATTCCAATTGTCCATGGACCGACAGTCGTGAGTTCTGCACGGTCAACAGCAGCATCGATGAGTGCATGTTTTTCAACGCGACGGAGTTCGAGATATCGTGATGCGAGAGCCGGAAGGTCAACACCGTGTGTCCCAACAACCGTTGCATACTCCTCCGGAGGAGCCCAATATGCGTAATCAGCAAGATCATCGCTTCGGGTGTCTTCTTTTATCCAGAGATCATGATCTCGGGTGACAGCCGCTAATTCAGCCCATTTGGGTTCAAACTCATATGGAAGCGACCGAAGGGCAACATCAGTTGAGCACTCCTCATCGGACGCACCAACCACCAATTCAACGTCACACTCACGAACTGCATCAGCAGTCGAAGAGTCCCATTGATGATGATCATACCATGCCACCGTCTCAGCACGATCAGCAACCGCAGTGAGTTCTGTTTCGATCCAGTTGAACTCGTCAGGACACAAATCACAGATATAAACATCAACGCCGATTGGTGCTTCCGTTGCAACAGTCGACAGTGCATCATCGATTGAGTACGGACTCGCTGTAATGAGTGCAACAGCCGAGTCAGTCGACGGGGCGGACATTGTGTCTTCGTCTTCGTCCTCGTCTTCGTCCGTATCCGCATTGTTACTCTCGATGTCTGTTCGTGGTTCTGGTTCTTGGTTTTGATTTTGATTTTACCTCTGTGAGTCCGGAGGAGAGATCATCAGCAGATGCATCTGTTCTCTCATCGGTCTCATCCGTCTCATCCGCCTCAGCTGAGGAAGGACGGGAAGTAGAATCAGTCTCATGTTCCCACCGACTGACACGGTCTGCAACGACTGGTTCAAACGCATCCCACGCAATCGTCGCATCATACATTTCACGAATTAATGCAACACAGCCAAGTCCATCAGCATCAGCGTCTGCAATCACGACTGCATCCGCGCTCGCGACTGCCTCATTGGTGTCTTCATCCTCATCATCGACTGAGTCCGGATAGAAGAATCCAGCCCCCGGAAGTCGAGACTTCCGCGAGAGCGAAAGATGTGCGCTATTAATGAGTTCGTCGTCCATAGTTATTGAATCAACAACGAGTTTACGTGATTGATACTCAAGACAGTGACTGTCTTGATTTCAGTACTATCAAGTAATGTACATGCGAACTATTGCGGGGCACCTCTGTGTGCATATCTCCATCCGTGTTTATACCCCTCACTCCCGGGACCCGCTCTCTCGCGATTGTCAAATAAATGTGAAGCTGTCTCTATATCAGTCGGTGGCAATCTGACCACTGTTTCTCTCCGAACCCACACTTACTTCAACTGGAACACACCCGGTCACGCGTTCCGCTTTGGATACAAAAATCATAGTCCCAACAACTGATATCGACCCATGAGCGTGAGAAAGAGAAAGAGAAAGAGTCCTTATCCGTTAGTGGAGGAAACGAGAGTCACACTCGCTCTGGCGTTCCGCTGAGACGGTCATCAGTTTCATCTGCGGCGAGTTGACGAACGGTTAATACAGGGATGGGAGCTGTTCGGACGAGTTCTTCCGCGACAGATCCGATAAGAAATCGGTTTTCACCATGTCGACCACGAGTGCCCATTGCGATGACATCAGCATCGATATCGCGTGCGTATGACTCGATTACACTTGGTGGATTTCCGTGTTTAATCGCAGTAATCACCTCACTGTCGGCTTGTTCGACGACAGTATTGACCGCCTTTTCGCCACGTTCATAATGCGTCATTCGATCACAATCTGAGCTTGAGTCGGTGATCCTTCCCTCGGTGTCGACATCACTGTTATCAACGACATAGAGGCAATGAACCGTCGCATCAAATCGCGAAGCGATATCCAATCCGGTATCAACCGCCCGACGAACGCTTTCAGAACCGTCAGTCGCGATGACAATCGTCGCAAACATACCTAGATGTTCCGTATTAATCAGTATAAATCCAGCCAACTCTGTGTAGATGTAGATTGATTATCCAATACGTCATAAGAGCAGTGAGTAAGGAGTATCACGCATCAGTGATAGCGAATCAAAACAGAAGTCGACGTGAAGTCCCTCAAGATTACCTTCAAGCCCCGAGGCACTCGCCATTGCTTATTTGTAGAAATAAGAGTAAACTGAGATAAACCAGTGAGTTAAGATGCCGATGTTGATCGCAGACGAATATGTGAGGATTTTTGCTCTCGGGCAGTGGAAATCCCAGCATGACCGACAATCGACTGCTGTCTGTAGACCTCATTCTCGCTCCTATTGACGCCAGCGAGGAGTCTCTTGACGCTGTCGAGTATGCAAGTACAATTGCTGCGAAGTACGATGCATCAGTCCACGTGGTCCACGTGCTCGATGAGGACGTTGTGCAGGCAATCGAGACCGGGGCTGTCGATAAGTCAGCAGTCGCTACTGATGGACAAACAATTACTGAATCTGCAGAGACAATTGCAGCCGAATACGACATCGCTGTCTCAACATCCGTTGTTTATGGATTTTCGACGCAGGTGAAAACAACACATCCTGGTCGGGTCGTTCTCGACACAGCCGAGGATGTTGGTGCAGACTTTCTTGTGGTCCCACGGGAACCACTTTCTGGTGACCCGGGTGAAGTACTCTCAAGAGCAGCAGAATACGTATTATTGTATGCGACTCAACCTGTGCTTTCAGTGTGAGTGTGAGTGTGATTGTAACCCTGTGGCCGACACCACAGTTGGAGGCAGAGCCAAGTACAAGACCCGAAGTATCCGCTTTTATATAGCGTCTTCACACTGCAATCACACCGAGAGTCATGATAACGCCGTGAGAAAGCGCGGTTATGAGTTAATATGTCTCAGAATTATCAAGGTCAATGCCCATCTTTAGTTCGAAACTTTCTGAATCACTCGTTTCGAATCCAACTTTTTTATATAAAGCAATCGCAGCGTTGTTCCATCGCTCAACGGTAAGCCAGACCTGCGTAATGTCTGAGTCAATCCCATGACCAAGAAGTGCTTCGATAAGATGGGTTCCAATCCCAGCTTGCTGATACACTTGAAGAACGAAAATCGCCAACTCGTATGAGTCCTCATCAGGGACGAGTGTCGCGTGACCGGCAACAGCCAATCCATCCCATGCAATAACGTTCAGGCAATCAGATGAAAGGATATTATCAAGCCAGTTTCGAATACGTTCTTCACGTCCCGGTGGAATACCCTGTGCCCGATCTTTCGAGTCGAAGCCGCGGTACATTTCAACAAGTGCCTCATATTCGTCATCACTTCCATCGTATACTCGTATCTCAATATCACGACCAACACGGTCCTCAAATGCACATGGAGGCGTTGGAAATGGTCCGGCAGGCTCATCGGGATCGGTATGATCTGAACTCATCTGATGAGTGAAACGGTTATTCGCGAGTTCAATAAGATGAATTCAGCGAGGTTTCCGATCTGGATTTTTCCCATGGGACTTCTTTTGCCGCCCCCAATGACGAGTTTATCGAAATCCTCTGATTCAGCCAGTTCAACCAGTTGACTGCCAGGGTCACCGTCAAGATGTCGAATTATTGCATCAACCTCTGAGGAGTTGATAATCTCGGTGACATCTGATTGTATCTCTGTGAAAGACCGATCAGAATTATCAGCGATGATTCCAACTGTTAACTCATCACCCGCCTTTGCAGTCCGCGTGACCGTTTCTTCAAGCGCATGGAGGGAACTGTCGGTCCCGTCCACACCAATGAGAACCTTCATATCGCGGGTGTCGTTGGCAGGGTAGAAAAGTCGTCGGGTGATGTTCTCAGCGTGTCGATGTTACTACACATCTATTGATAAACCACTATCCACAGAATAACTATAAGTTATATGCGCCGGCTTATGTTCTCTCACTCCGCTGCGCTTTGTGTGTCTGAGCGCAGATTGAGCTCGCAGTACAATACAATTCAATCAGAATGTCACCGAGCCGTCCCTGGAGGTCCCTTATTTTCAAGAAAGCCATCTCTGATGGGTGAGGTTGTTGGGACTGTGCGACAACGACAATGACAGAACGATTTTTCCAGTGTCGGCGATTGACCTCGGTGTGAGCAATACTAACGAGAGTGACGCTGACACAGAGGAGGGCATGAACACCCAGGAGCGAGATCATGACCCCAGTCATCGCGAAGAGCATGATGTCGCAACGCAGGCTGCTCCAACAGACAATGAGTCGGATGAGCACGATAAGTCCGCTACCGTTTCAGACACCCCTACTCCTACCTCTGATGCCGATCAAGCAGATATAACAGAGACAAATACTGAAGCGGTGTCACCGACTGGACAGCAGGATACTGTAGATACTGATGAGCAATCATCACCGCCACCTGATGTTGCGAAGTATGCACGATTTAAAAAAGTCGATGGAGCGCAGTATGACCGGATCAATGACTTCCTTCGGGATCGAACGTACATCACTGCCCGGGAGTGGGCAATTGCTCGGCTTTGCTCTGATTTCCGAACAGAGACTGGCGTTGAAATGACAAAGATTGGGGCAAACCTGCCACAACTGGTTCCGTTCATGACCGATACATATACTCCACAGGCGGTGAATCAAGCACGGTCATCATTTGAACAAAAGGTGACGAAAGCTGGTGCAACATTCCTTTATGGAGCAATGTCCGGGTTCTTCACCGCCGATGAACTCGATGAATTAATGTATGAAGTCACAGAAACAGCCAAATTCTTACTTGAAGTCGAAGGGGTTGACCTTTCAGTTGCTGATGAATTGGAGGCAGAAGATCGAATCTCAAGTGTCATGCGGGAGGTCCGCGAAGCAAGTGATGACCTCCGGAAAAGCGAAACTACTGACACTGACACTGACACTAACACTAACACTGACACAGATGACAATGCCGATATCAGCACTGAAACTGCATCTCAACCCAAAGAATCCGAAAATACAGAATCAACTGATGAAGAATAAATTCGTATTGGAATCGGTCTGTGCGATACCAACTGGATTGCCCTGGATCAGGTGAGAAACAGGTGAGTTGAGCTGTGATTTGATTGTATATGCTCACAGTTCGATCCGGTAATTATCACGGGTAATACCGACAGATGCCAAACCAGGGGCTTTCGTTTATCAGTTGTTGAGACTGTGACTTCTGTCTCCGAAATTGCAACCGAACGCGCACACAGTCGTTCCAGCTGAACTCAGTCTGAGTGTGAGTGTGAGTGTGGGTGTGGGTGTGTGGGTTCGAATAGAAACGGTTGTCAGATTGCCACCGATTGTTATGCCCGAGACGACTCACTCTCTTGCAATCACGTTCATGCCGACTGCTGGTCCAAACGTCTCGCCATCATACACGACCGTCCCACGAACCATTGTCAACTCCGGGAAGACCCCGTTCATTCCAGCAAACGGTGTCCATGTGCATTTTGAGTGGAGCATATCGCTGTTAATCGTCTGAACAGCAGTTGGATCGATAAGGACAAGATCAGCATCATAGCCAACGGCGATTCGTCCTTTCTGAGTAAGCCCAAATCGAGACGCGGGATTGCGAGCAGTGACATCACGAATGCGTTCATAACTGATTTCATTCCGACGAGCGCGGTCAAACAATAGTGGAAGCATCGTTTCGACGCCTGGGACTCCACTTGGTGCATCCCACAGTGAGGTTGCTTTTTCATCATACGTGTGTGGTGCATGGTCGGTTGCTATCATATCAATGTCGCCGGTGACAAGTCGGTCCCACAACCCTTGTCGACGCGTCTCACTTCGAAGTGGTGGGTTCATACGTCCATACGTTCCAAGTTCGGCTGCATCGTCACGAGATAAAAACAGATGATGCGGTGTTACCTCGCATGTAACAGACTTATTATTCGCAGTTGCTGCATCGACACCCGCTGGAGTGCTTGTATGTGCAATATGAATGTCTGCACCGACTTCTGTTGCAATCGTTATGGCTCGTTTAATCGCATCAATTTCAGCTGTCGCTGAGCGATACTGACTCCACATATCAGCAGTCGCCTCACCCCCGAGTCCGCCCGACTCACACCCATATACATCTGTATTGAATTGTGTTGCATCTTCAGCATGAATCGTCACCGGGATGTCAATCTCGGCTGCTTTAACGAGCGCCTGTCGGAATACCGTCTCATCAATTCCCATTTCTCCGGTTGAGTCTGCGAGAAAAACCTCGCCAAGTGCAAATAATGGGCATTCAAAAAGGGAATCTGGTTTCCAGTCAGGAGTAACACCTCCATTAATTCCATAATCAACAATTGAATCCGTCGCCAGTGTCGCCTTCGATGTGTATGCGGTTTTCTCGATTGTTGGGGGATTTGTGTTTGGTTGATCAACAATGGTCGTCACGCCACCGGCTGCAGCACTCTTTGATCCCGTTGTCCACGTTTCTTTGTGTCCATCCCCGGGTTCACGAAAGTGTACATGAACGTCAATCGCGCCTGGAAAAAGAAACTTATCGCGTGCATCGACGACAGTTTCGTCTGGGTTGGGGGAGATTGAATCTGAGACGGCTGCAATCGTTTCGTTACTGACGCGAACATCGCGGATGCGACCATCGGGAAGTCGTGCCGTTTTGAACAGCCTCGACATACTCGTGTCTCCCAACGGGTATACCTAAGCCCAGCGGTTCTCATGAGCATAATCAGCGAATCGAACGTCCCTTTTCGTCGGTCATATTTTTTCAGAACAGCTCATATTCGCGATGTATTTCTCAATGAAAACGCAGAGACTGGCGATTTAATCCTGAGTGAGTTCCCAAAGGAACACTGAGCATACTCTTAAGAGCTGCTGATGAAGTAGCGCGCGGGCGTGGGCGTGGTCGCAGTTGGAGTCTGAGTCATAGAGTCAAATCAAACGAAGTTGATATCAGCGTATGAGCAGACCTCTCCGAAGAGCCACTCAGCATGATCAAGCGCGTATTCGCGGTGATCCGGCTCAATCGCGCCGATAGCATCCTCAATGAGTACCGGACGATAATCGCGAAGACCAGCACTACCAGCGGTGTGAAGAACACAGACGTTCGCGAGTGTCCCACAGAATATGAGATCATCAATCCCGTGTGCACGGAGCCATCCGTCGAGTTCGGTATTATAAAACGCATCGTAGGTATGCTTGACAACAACATGGTCCTGTGAGCGAACCTCCAGTCCGTCGATAAGTGCGGTCCCGGGGTCACCCTCACGGACATGCTCACCCCAGCGTTCAAATTCATCATAATAGTGTGCATCATCGAATTGATCTGATGGATGCACATCGCGCGTGTATACAATATGCGCACCTGCATTCTGTGCATCAGCGACAAGATCACGGACGTCATCAACAACGGCCTCACTACCTGGAGCATACAAATTTCCAGAGGGATCACAAAAGCCTACTTGCATATCAATAACAACCACAGCGGTTGTGTCTGTCTCAAATGAGTATTCAGCCATACTATATATTATTGTGCGAGCACAAAGGTACTTTTGCGCGTAGACCTGGTGATAAAGTACGTATTATCATGTCGCGGCGAATCTCACGTGCCTCTATAGCAGTTAGTGTCCTCATTATCCTCGCCGGGTGCAGCGGGGGCGGGTCGCTGTTTAATCCAAATCCAGGCGTTGGAGAGGACTCATCAGCTACCGAGTCAGCCACACAAGAGGGTATCGGGCAAGGAAATACGACTGATCCACCAGCAGCGGTTGCAACACCAGATGCAGACTTCAGCGATCCTGCCGGTGACCCACTCGGGTGGGAAGCGGGCTATTGGTACAATGAATCAATCGTAGTCGATCAATCGGATGGGCTTTCAGATCAGGAGATGAAAGCATATGTCGGACGGGCAATGGCTCGTGTCGAATATGTCCGACAGCTCGAGTTCAAATCATCAGTCCCTGTATCGGTTATCTCACGAGCAGAATATCGCTCACAAAGGGATGCAACTGGACAATCAGCGGAAAGTCAGGAGTTCCAAGAGTGGAATAATCAAGTGTGGGAAGCATTGTTTGCTGTTGGCGAATCTGAAAGCACACAACAAGCGATTGAACAGACACGGGGCTCAGCCGTGGCTGGATTTTACAGTCCCCGTGATGATGAGATTACAATCGTTACGGAAACACCAGAGACGCCGACAATTGATAATACAACGCTGATTCATGAACTCGTCCACGCAGTGCAGGATCAACATTATGATCTCACGAAGGACCGATACGCGGCAACAACCCAGGATGGACAATTAGCTGTCGATGGATTAATTGAAGGGGATGCAAGATACGTCGAATCAGCCTATGTTGATCGCTGTGGAAACAGTTGGGAGTGTGTTGAACTGCCAGATAATACCGGCGAAAATAGCGGGTCAAGCGGTGGTCCATCGAATCTAGGAATCTTTGTTACAATCTTCCAACCGTACTCAGATGGTGTTGGATATATCAATCATCTCCGCGAATCAGGCGGATGGGCTGCTGTCAACGATCGATTCGACTCACCGCCGGTCGCAAGTGAGCAAATCATTCACCGGACCGATGAGACACCACAACCAATTACCTACACTGACCGATCATCGGCTAAGTGGGATCGGTTTGAATCAGTCGGACAGGATGGCTCTGACACTGTTGGAGAAGCATCAATATTTGTGATGTTTTGGAATCAAGCACGAACGGTCGGTGCCGAAACAGTCAGACCACAAACACTGACGCAACCAACCAATCAGTATGATGCGTATAATTATATCGCCGACCCATCAACTGGATGGGAGAATGATCGACTGTTCCCCTATCAGACACAAAGTGGGATGTCAACTGAGTACGGATATGTATGGGTGACGACATGGGAAAGTAATGAGGACGCGACAGAGTTCCGAAACGCATACCGCTCGATCCTTACCGCTCGTGATGCAACCACACCCACACCCACACCCCAACAACCAGGATCTGAAACTATGAATACCGAATCAACAACATACGTTATCCCAGATGGGTCATATGCTGATGCATTCCGAGTCACACAGGATGGCACGCGGGTTATAATCGTGAATGGACCAGATGTCGACTCTCTCGATAAAATTCGATCACAACCAGACCGTTCAGCATCGTCATAAATATCTCAGAAAGGATCTGAACACAGAGATTCGAAGCCAAACTTCCCTCGGACAGTAAATCATCAAACACCGTTTTGTTCTCGTGCCGGTCGATCAGTGTCATTGGAGGTGTTTATCAGTTGTTGAGGCTGTGATTTCTGTCTCCGAAATGCAACCGAACGCATCACCGGGCGTTCCGGGTAAACTCAGTCTGAGTGTGGGTGTGGGTTCGAATAGAAACGGTTGTCAGATTGCCACCGACTGTTATGAGACAGATAGGCTTCTCTATGAATGTCTCCAGTCGGTGATTCTGAATGAAAATTTACTTCAGAAATATCTTCTGAGCAGATGCGCTTTTCACTGTGCCGGCTGAATGCAGGGTCATGGATTTCAATATCATCGACACTGAGGCAATTACCTCTGGAATGGCGACAGATGCGTATTTTGACCGAACAGAAACGACGCTGCGTCACGCTGACCGGAACCCAACGATTGTCGCTGAGGTGACCGCCGATCAGTTTCCGGACGGCAATTTCGAGATGATAGCCGGAGTCAGAGACGCCGTTGCGTTACTTGAGGGGAGAGATGTCCATGTTGACTCACTTCTCCCGGGTCGTCTCTTTGATGGAGGACCTGTCTTTCGTATTCAGGGGAAATATCTTGATTTTGCCCGTCTCGAAACATCGATATTAGGATTTTTATCACACGCATCTGGAGTCGCAACAGCCGCGAGTGACGCCCGAAACGCTGCTCCATCATCGACGGTTCTCTCATTTGGCGCTCGGCATGTGCATCCCACAATCGCAGCGATGATTGAACGAAGCGCACTCATCGCCGGGGTTGATGGGTTCTCCCACGTTGCTGCAGGTGATGTGCTTGACCGTACGGCCGGAGGGACAATGCCACATGCATTGTTAATCTGCTTTGGACGCGGCGAACAAGAACAAGCGTGGCAAGCATTTGATGAGGCTGTTCCTGAAACTGTCCCTCGGATTGCACTCTGTGATACATACTCTGATGAAGCTGATGAAGCGCTGCGAGCGGCGCAGACACTCGGTGATCGACTCGATGGTGTGCGTCTTGATACAACAGGGTCACGACGTGGTGACTTCCGGCATATCATTCGTGAAGTGCAATGGACGCTGAACACTCATGGATACGATGATGTCGATATTTTTGTCTCAGGTGGACTTGAGCCAGATGATCTCCTCAATCTTCGTGATGTCGCAGATGGATTCGGTATTGGCGGATATATCTCAAACGCCGACCCAGTCGATTTTGCGCTTGATATTGTTGCTGTCGATGGTGAACCAGTCGCGAAGCGCGGAAAGCTTGCCGGGGTCAAATCTGTGTATCGAACGTCCGATGGCGGACATCACATCGGTCTGCGTGATCAACCGTCACCTGATGACAGTGAATCCCTCCTTGAACCTGTAATCCAGAACGGAACAGTGATTGATGACGTCGATTTTGGTATCGATGCTGCAGTCGAACGAGCAACTCATGACCGTGATCAGTGTGAGTATGGTATCCGATAGTATGATGTCCCGCGTATAACTATTAGATAATAATCATAATGACGGAGAGAGTATTCATTTTCCTCCTCGATGTAAACACAGCACTGAAACTATCGACAACTGTTGGAATGGAAAATAGAAACTGTGAATCGATATACTCGTTATAGTTCTTCGACACTGCCACCGTCAGGGCGTTCGCGAAATACTTGTCCTTCAAATAGAGTGACCGTCGTTGCCTCGTCCTGCCAGGCCAATGGACTCAGTCCAGCTTTCCGAGAAGCACGAGTGAAAAACTGCTGTTTGTTCCAGTCATTCTCAACAGGAATTGTTGGATACATCCATCCGTGTTCATCATCGCGATCAATTACAAGACCGTGAGTTCCGAGTTCGACATCCTCAATCGGATTTTCAGTCGAGACGTGCTCACAGACAATACACACAGAAACAACAAGATTCGATAACTCAGGTTGTTCTAATTCTGACCCACAAGAGTCACTTGAGGCCGCTTGGATTGCCGCATCAACAATGGCGTGTCCAAGTTGATCGCTGTTTCGAGATGAGCCAGCGCATCCGCGGAGTCGGCCCCGCCCGCGGGTTGAACGGATGCGAACAAATGCCCCTGTTCGAGTATAAAAGGCATCGCGCATACTTCCTGGCTGTTCACGTTGTCCATGAAGAACGTATGACTCAACAGATTCACGCGCTAACTCGACCGCTCTCGCCCCATCATCATATGAGAGGGAAACGGTCTGCGCCTTTGGCATGTAACCAGACAATCTCCCTGAGAACTTGAACGCTTCCCTTTGAGTGGTGATATTGTACGGACCGAACAGTTTATTGGACGCTTCGACATTGCATTAACTGGCAGAGAGAGCTCAGCTCCCGTGGTCGATACCGCAGTGAGATGATGCATTAATACATCGACTGTTGTGTCGACAAACGAGGAAAGTCCCCCCACCGTCTGGACAGGTGACCAAACGCAAGTTTGGAGTTGGAGACAACTGGCGCTGGAACAGAAACGACACCACTCACCCTGACCGATGAGACGTGCGAACTACCCCGCAAGGGACGGGAGTTAACCCGTCGAGGGAGCGGTGATATGCGTTGTCTGATACGTCGATAACGCACTCAAACCGCATCAGATGGATGAGAATGGATGGAACGGCGAATCCTCACCGGTGCAAGTCCATGCCAGAAAGGTAGTCCGGACAGGGCGTGGACGCTTAGCCGAATGCTGAGTTGAACAGAAGGGGGCTTACTCCTCTCAGCCATGTTATTTTTCGAGCGTATCACAATATTGCGTCGATATAACACATCAACCCAATAAAACGTGAACTACCAACGAGTCAAGTGGTTCAAAAGAACTTCTCTCTGTTCATCACAGAGATTGACGACTCTGAACGACTCGGAGATTGCTCGGACATACTATTGACTGATGTACTCTGGGTCGACATCATCTGACGGAATCTCGTGCTATGCAATCTTGTCCATGATAAACTCGCAAAGTGTGGCGAAACGGGAGTGAGTGTGGCCGGCGGCTCATGTGAGTCATATACTTGATGATGCCTCTCATGTCTGTGAAGTCTTCAAAGACAATTGAACAGTCTATCGAACCCACTAAACATATCTCAGGAGTCTTACAGCACTCTCAGTATTATATCTCGATTTAACCCTCAAGACACTCTGAGTTATCTATATATATGCCAGTTGTATCTCGCAGATAAGCATGTGTTATTGTGCTTCTGTTCACTACTCAGTGCTTGCTCCCTCTGTTCTGCTTGTTGGATTGTGCCTGTCGTTCTTCATGTGTTACGCAGTATACCGATGATTCGGTTACACCGGTCGCGTTGATCATTTTTATACCCTCTTTGTGACAGATGATTTCACATGAATATCTGCTCCTGCAATGAATCCAATCAACATACAGAGAACACGATTAGATTGGGATTCATCCTCAGATATCCAGACACTCAAATGTCTCCCGAGACAATTCATCTTAGAAGGAATTGATTTGGGATGACAGATACACCATATGATGACCAGTCTACCACACACGACTACAACGACGACGCCACTCCATCAGTTACTATGGATGCGGTCGAACAAGCGCTCCGGTCGGCATTCGGTGGCTCACCAGCCGAGCGTCGCGTTGTCGCACGACAAGTTCGAGACCTTGCTGACGCCAATATCGTCGAATCAGACCGTGGCGAGACACTAACCGTCACAACCGTGATTGATAACCTATCAGACGCCCCAGATGACCTGGGTGTTGCCGAGCGATGGAACTGGTGGCTCGGGGCACTTGAAACAGCCTATGGTGGCTATCACGAGTTCCAAGTAACTGCGATTCCAGAAACAGAAACAGAAACAGAATAACCGACGGTGCCAGACTTACTGGGTTCTATAGAAATGGCAGGCAAAGTGCCTCGGGGCTCTGATACTAATACTGATATGACCCTGAGACAGTTCATGAATCTGTCATAAACTCATCAACCGATATTTTCGGTATCACTCGTCATATGTTGAACTCACGGTCGTCTCCTTTGTATATAGTCTGTAAGCCAATCTGGGTCGAAAATCTCTGAACTGAAAATCCGGTTGGTTTACATCTCAGAGGAGAGGCGACAGGACTGATTGAGATACTTCATGATCGGTATCCTGCAGAATCAGAATCTTAACTAGCGACTTTGTTACGCTGTTCTTTCGCTGGTCCTCTCCTGAGCCATACTTCTACCACAGGTGGTTGTTCCACTTTGAATGACCATCTTGGAAATAGACCTCTGATGTTTTCCGAGACAGCTGTATAACAAGCGTGAAATTTGTGACGATGTATATGCAACGCACGCACAATAGCCGAGATGTGCACATCCAGAGTCAACTTCCGAATCCCAGAGGAACTGATCGAGAAAGCTGGCGTTGCAACGCAAATCACGGATAAAAATCAGACCGAAATCGTTACCGAAGCACTCCAAAATTATCCCGAAGATATCGAGGCGCCCAAACAAGGGATCATTGAACTCTATCTCAACGAGCAGATCGGCTTTGAGACGCTACGGGAATTCATCGGTCGGCAGAACGCCAAATCAGTTCGAGCATGAAAAACACTGCCTGATCAGGGAGACGAGCTAGCTGATAGCTTAGCTGAATTGGCTTGACTCGTCATAATCGTTGTTAGTACAACTGCATTTGTTTCTCTCTCAGTTGAGAATGTCCTCAATGTAGTACTCGACGAGTATTCCGTACATACCATACGGCATCTCCAATTTGTTACGATGTACAACGAATTGCTTGACACTACAGCCAATTACGACATCCATGCTAATGCAACCGACGCTGTCCTCAGGTCAGTTGCGACGGTCACTGCCCATGAGAATACGGATCCAGTAATCGAAACATCTCGAATTGATGCCGGCGAAGCGAGCTGTATCGAACTGGTCAATAGTGATAATGCAGCGTTTTTTATTACCGACGACTTGCGAGCGCTTCCCGAACTCCAGATCCCTTACTCGCCGGGCGTTAGTTGACTCAAGACGTACTGAAAGCTACAGACGAACAAGAGCGACCTGACCAGATTGCCCAGTCACGTGATTGGCTCGGTGTCAATATTTATTATCGTGCACAGAAACTCTTCGTGTGGCTGCATCCAGACGAACGGATCAGTATCGATCAATCTAGTGAACCGCCTCGGAGTCACATCAGCACAGCACCAGCATCAAAGCCCCGAGGCACTCGCCTTGGTTATCTGTAGAACATGTGACGCGAGTCATGTGGTCTGTGAGTTTTACTTGTTATCGAAAAGCCCCCCAGCTCGGCTCTGTTCGATGGCGCGATCGACCGTCGGTTCGGGATCGGTCGCATAGACAACTTCGTTAACCTCGTTTTCAACGACGGGTCGCTTAGAGATGTGTTGATACGTTGTGTCGAAAGCGACCTCTGAATAAGAACGACTCGGGCTCACGTCGGGCACCCCCTGCGACCGCGTTCAGTTGAGCAGGATGCAGGGTCCAGTTCGTTGGATTTTGAGGGTTCGTGAACAAGCCAAGGGCCGGATTTGAACCGGCGATGATCCGCTCTGCAGGCGGACGCGTTAGGCCAGACTCTGCCACCTTGGCAGTAACGATATTACTAGTATTGTGTGTCAATTCTTAAGCCTAGCGATAGGAATCGATTGACTGATATAATTGTGTAATTAGATGTCGCTATGTGTGAATGACTCGTCCTGAAAAAGTATGAAAAGCAAGGCGGCGATGAAGCGCTCCCAGAGGATCTCTCACTCCAGTACGTGCCCCAACGCTTGCAGACTTAACCACTGTGTTCGGGATGGGTACAGGTGTTTCCCTGCCGCTTTGGCCGCCTCAAATCCGAACTCACGGAATCGAACCGTGGCATCCTTCTGATCACTCTTCTCTCATCTGTGACTCGATCAGAACTCGAACTCGAACCATCGCTCGGTTATATCGCGTCTCTATTACTGTTATTGGTATTTGATTTGTCTGTGTAGCGTGTGATGTCTGTGTGCATGTGTGTCTGTATCTGCATGTGTCCGTATATACGCGTGTAATCCAGCTTCCGCCTGAACCCGCTCACGCAGGTTCCAGTGGAGTTGTAGTTGTAGTATCAGTGAGTAGTGCCAGTGACAGTCAACCCAATCGGAATCGTCTCTCAGTCGTCTGTGAGACGACTCAACTCTGATATGAGTATTGTCTGACTTTTCGTATACGTCTCTGATATACTCTAATACGATACGATATGATATGATTATGGCTTGGATTGTTAGTGCTCGCGGGCTCAACATCTCGTTGCCTCGATGCGTACACCCCGAGTCTATCTACCTTCTCTTCTAGAAGGATCCTCAATGGTACTTCTTTTTGAGGGAGGTTTCGAGCTTAGATGCATTCAGCTCTTACCCTGTGGTGCGTGGCTGCTCGGCGACTGCCCTGTCGGACAACCGATACACCAGTGGCACCCACTCGTAGTTCCTCTCGTACTATACGAGCGTTCCTCGCAAGTACCTTACACCCCCAATAGATAGCAGCCGACCTGTCTCACGACGGTCTAAACCCAGCTCACGACCTCCTTTAATAGGCGAACAACCTCACCCTTGCCTGCGTCTGCACAGGCAGGATGGAGGGAACCGACATCGAGGTAGCAAGCCACTCGGTCGATATGTGCTCTTGCGAGTGACGACTCTGTTATCCCTAAGGTAGCTTTTCTGTCATCAACGGGTCCCATCTCTGAACCTCGTTGGTTCGCTAGACCACGCTTTCGCGTCAGCGATCCTCGTTGGGAAGATCACTGTCAGGCCTCCGTGTGCTCTTGCGCTCGTCTGTGAGTTTCCGACTCACGTGAGGAGACCTTTGGGCGCGCTCGATATCTTTTCGAGCGCGTACCGCCCCAGTCAAACTGCCCGGCTACCGGTGTTTTCCTCCCGGAGTGAGAGTCACAGTCACTGACGGGTAGTATTTCATGATTGCCTCGGTGATCCGCTGGCGCGGATACCTGTGTGATGGCTCCTACCTATGCTGCACATCAGCGACCATGTCTCAGCGACAGCCTGCAGTAAAGCTCTATAGGGTCTTCGCTTCCCCTTGGGGGTCTCCAGACTCCGCACTGGAACGTACAGTTCACCGGGTCCAGCGTTGGGACAGTGACGCTCTCGTTGATCCATTCATGCAAGCCGCTACTGAAGCGGCAAGGTACTACGCTACCTTAAGAGGGTCATAGTTACCCCCGCCGTTAACAGGTCCTTCGTCCTCTTGTACGAGGTGTTCAGATACCTGCACTGGGCAGGATTCAGTGACCGTACGAGTCCTTGCGGATTTGCGGTCACCTATGTTGTTACTAGACAGTCGGAGCGTCCGAGTCACTGCGACCTGCTCGGTCAAGAGCAGGCATCCCTTCTTCCGAAGGTACGGGACTAACTTGCCGAATTCCCTAACGCCGGTTGGTCCCGACGGGCCA
>KB659933.1_pt5 | contig 37971 bp, 54 predicted proteins | sample 558768 | NCBI scaffold set KB644980.1 | reverse complement strand
AGACAGAAATCCGGCGGAAGTCAGACAGCAAGAGTTAGACGAGCTTGAAACCTTGTCGAAGGACCAAGTACGAATTCTTAACACAGAGATTCAGGCTCTTGACGAGCTGATGGAGCTCGCCAGTGAGATGAGAGAGGAAGAAAAAGAGGAAGAGGAAATTCTCGAGATCATTCGAAAACAAGAGAAGGTAGAACAGATGGAGGAGCAAGAGATAGATCAGGAAAGACAGATAGCTGCGGAATATGGTGATAAAAGCGCATACCAAGAACTCATGCAGGAAGAAAAAGGCGCTGAGGATCTAGAGCGCGAGCAGGAGCGACTCGTGGAGTACATCCAGCAGAGGGTCAATGCAGACATAGCGCAGGAAGCCGCTAAACTGTCAGACCTCGTGAGGGATACTGAAAGAAGTATTGCCGTGACCGAGGAGAGAACTCCCCCGATGCTTAAGGGCATAGTCGATATTCTAGGCATGGTCGAGCAAGGTTCCGGTGCCGACAAATCTCAGCGCATAGAGAAGGTAAGATCCGATCTGAAGGAGGCGAAATCAGAGATCTCTGGAGAGGCGCAGGAGGCTGAACAGGATGCAGAACAGGTTCTCTCGGGTCTTGAAGGGGTAAAATCAACCGCAGATAGTATATCTCCCTCTACTTCAAGAGCTCTCTCGGTGTCGAGGAAAGCGACTGGGTTAGCACTGATCGTTGCAGTTGTAGTCCTCATACTGGTTGTTAGGTGAATCGTATCTATTGGGTTCTGAACAAATCTCTGTCTTTTAAGTCTTCGAATTTGGCTTTTAGACATGGCTGACGAGGAACTTGAAGCAATCAAGGGCGTTATTGAGAACGCCGAACAGATACGAAACATCGCTATCGCTGCTCACATCGACCACGGCAAGTGTGTGGCTCCAGATCAAAGGGTGTCGATAGCGGACGGGAGCCAGGTCGAGGCCGAAGAGGTATTTGAGAGGTACCGAACCGAGGGCGAACCTGTAGAACAGGAAGAGGGAGAGCTGAGAGTTAGCCTTCCAGAGAACACGCTTCAGGTTACCTCGTTCAACAGATCCAGCGGCACAACAGAGACCAAGGAAGTGACGGACATGTGGAGGATGGAGAAGGACGAGGACCTTGTCGAGGTTTGCCTAGAGAACGGCCGAGAGGTCACTGTCACTCCAGAGCATGAGTTCACCGTACTCAGCCAGAATGGAACGTTCGACATGGTCGAGGCCCACGACCTAGAACCCGACCAAGTAGTTGTGGCATCGAGACAGCTCGAAGCCACCAACGAAAGCTCCACTGAGGCACGCATCCTGGAGGAGATCTCCGATAATGAGAGGTTTTACGCCAGGCTCGGCGAAATGTTTGCAGATGAGCTGAGGACAGAAATCAAGTCCGAAGGAATGGAGGATTTGTATGATTCCATTCAGCCAGTTCTGGAGCTGGAGTCATTCAAGAACTGCGTCTGGAGGGGGGAATACAGAGTGCAGACCTTGGTTCAGGTGGCCAAAAGGCTGGAGATGGGGCTAGATGATATTTATTCTGAAATCGAATCACTGAACGTCAGGGGAACCGAGTCGAAGGGAGAGCACTCGTCTCTAGAAATGAGTCCTGCAGACGATACGGAGAGCCTTTTCTACATAGCCGGAATGTTCTTCGGCGACGGAGATACTGAAGGCAATATAACTAACGGAAACCGTCATATCCAGCAGACTGTCGTTGAGAAGTCCGCAGCGCTCGGTCTCGAGCCACACGTTAGGGAGTTCGATGACAGAACAACGAGGATAGAGCTAGGCGGCAAAACTCTGAACACATTCCTGAGAGAGTTTTTCGGTTACCCAGAGTCAGCCAAGTCCGGCAGCATATCAGTACCACAGACGGTTTTCGAGGCTAGTAGAACCGAGGTCTCCGCCTTCATCAGAGGATACATGGATGCCGACGGCACAGTCGAGGAGGCGAGGAGCGCCGTATCAGTGGGCTCGAAGAGCACGCAGATGCTTGATGACCTACAGCTTCTCCTCCAAAGGTTCGACATCGCATCGAAACTTAACCGGCGGAATGGTACGCTCTATGTCTCTGGTGAGCTGTCAGTCGATCGCTTCAGGGAGGAAATAGGCTTCGAACACCCCGAGAAATCAGAGAAGCTACTGGGCCTCAGCAACAGGGCAGAGAGTTCAAAGCTAGACGCCGTGCCGATCGATGGCAAGGTCCTGCAGGAGGCGAGGAGCACCAGCAGCGCGTCACAGACCGATCTCGTCCCGTCCTACTCCAGCTACGAAAACAACCATGTTGGTCTGTCGAAGAGGTCACTGAGCCGCATAATTGAGGGTCTGGAGCAACACGGAGCTAACAAGTACAGACTCAACAAGCTCCAAAGACTTGCGGTTGCTGACACAGTGTTCTCGCGTGTGGAGTCCAAGCACACAATCTCTGCCCCAGAACACGTCTATGACTTCACGGTGGAGGACCACCACAACTTTGTCTGCGAAGGCGTTGTAGTGGAGAACACCACCCTCACAGACAACCTTCTGGCCCGGGCCGGTATGATATCCGACAAGCTGGCGGGCGACCAGCGCTTCATGGACTTCGACGACCAGGAGGCAGAGCGAGGTATCACGATCTACTCAGCGAACATCTCCATGGTCCACGAGTTCGACGATGATGACTACCTGATTAATCTCATCGACACGCCAGGCCACGTCGACTTCGGTGGCGACGTCACCCGCGCTATGAGGGCGGTGGACGGGGTGCTTGTGCTTGTTGATGCGGTGGACGGTGTTATGCCGCAGACAGAGACCGTTATGAAGCAGGCGCTCCAGGAGGGTGTCCGTCCGATTCTGTTCATCAACAAGGTTGACAGGCTGATTGAAGAGATGCAGCTGACCCCGGAGGAGATGCAGGAACGGTTCCAGAAGATCATCCGCGAGGTCAACACCGCACTCCGGAAGTATGCGGACGAGGAGACCGCTGATGCGTGGGAGATGGGTGTGCAGGACGGAACGGTTGCGTTCGGTTCGGCGCTCAAGAACTGGGCTATAAGCTTCCCCTACATGCAGGAGACCGGCATTGACTTCGGAAAGATGATAGACCGGTGCCAGGACGGCGACCACGACGGCCTCAGCGAGGACGCACCCATCGAGGAGGTAGTACTCGACATGGTGGTGAAACACCTCGATGACCCACAGACCTCCGCCGACTACAGAGTGCCAAAGGTCTGGCCAGGCGACCCCGACAACGAGGCAGGAGAGAGCATGGCGGAACAGGACGCGGACGGACCGCTTATCGGCGTTGTTACGAACGTCGAGGACGACGAGCACGCTGGTACCATCGCTACCGCCCGCCTTTTCTCAGGAACCATAGAGGAGGGGGACGAGCTCTACGGGATCGGGAGCCAGAAGACTGAGAGAGCCCAGCAGGTGGGTATCTACTCCGGCCCGCGGAAACTGATGACAGACTCCGTTCCCGCAGGCAACATCGTCGCGATCACCGGTCCCGACTTCTCCACGGGCGAGACTTTCATCAAGGAGGGCGGAACCGAGATACAGCCGTTCGAACAGATAGAGCACGTGTTCGAGCCTGTTGTCACGAAGTCCATCGAGCCGAAGAGGACGTCCGACCTACCGAAACTGATCGAATCGCTTAGAAAACGCTCGAAAGAGGACAACACCATCGAGGTAGATATCGACGAGGAGACAGGTGAAACCCTGGTCTCTGGCCTCGGAGAGCTCCATATAGAGGCGAAGGTGGAGCGCCACCTCGAGGAGCAGGGTATCGACATAGATGTCTCGGAGCCGATTGTTGTGTTCCGGGAGGGAATTGAGGAGGAGTCCGCGGTCGAGTCCGGCAAGTCCCCCAACCGCCACAACGAACTGGAGATTAGCGTCGAGCCGCTGGCCGATGAGACGCGCAGGTTCTTCAAGGAAGATTACGAAGAGCTTGAGTCCCAGGCAGATGACCAGACGGAGGTACGGGACGCTATGGTGGACGCAGGCCTGACGCAGGACGAGGCCGACAGCGTTGTCACCGTCCACGAGGAGAACGTCTTCATCAACGCTTCCCGTGGGATCAAGAACCTCAGAGAAATCCAAGAATACCTGGTGGACGCGTTCCAGGAGTTCACGGACGAGGGACCGCTGGCGAGCGAGCCGGTTATCGGGCTCAAGGTCAAGCTCCACGACGCTTCGCTGCACGAGGACGCCATACACAGGGGGCCGGCACAGATGATACCGGCGACGAAGGACGCGATGAGCAACGGCTTCTTGACTTCCAAACCAAGAGTCATCGAGCCAAAGCAGATTCTCCGCATCGACACACCGTCCGACACGATGGGTGACGCGATGACCGAGGTCAACAACCGCAGAGGGGACATCGTTGACATGGAGGAGGAAGGGGACTCGGCTGTCATCCGCTCCAAGCTCCCGGTAGAGGAGCTGTTCGGTTTCGAGGCCGCCCTCAAGTCCGCTACCAACGGCAAGGGCTTCTACAACCTCATGGATCTTGTCTTCGAGCCGCTGCCGATGAACCTCCAGGAGGAGAAGATTATGGAGATTCGGGAGCGAAAGGGCATGAAGCAGGAGATGCCGCGCCCTGGGGAGTAACCCCGGGTTCCACCTGGTATGCTGTTCGATATTGAAAGAGATAGAAACGTGCAGGTAGACACCGGTGCAGATGTCGCGGTCTACCACCCGGTATTGAAGGAGCGCGGCGGTGCTGAGAAGGTGGTGCTGGAGTACGCCAGGAACTCTCGGCACGACGTAACTGTGTTCTGCCTTTCGTATGTACCAGAGAAGACGTTCGATGGTTTCGACGACGTGGAGGTACGCGAGCTCGGCGCTGGTGGAAGGCCGAGGAACATGGTTGATTTCGGGCTCCGGTTCGGGCTCGGATCGGTGTTCTTTTCGTTGCCGGACGAGTTCGACGCTCTGCTGGTGTCGGAGACAGGGCTTGGCTCGGCGGCGGTGCTCCGCGACCAAGATGTGCCTACGGTGTGCTACTGCCACACACCTCTGCGCTTGAATCTCCCCGAGTTCCGCGACACCTACCTAGAGGAGGCGGGGTTTCCGAAGTCACTCCTGCTCCGGGTCGGGATGCGCTTCCATTCTCTGATAGAGCGCGTTGGCTGGTCTCGTTTCGAACACGTGTTCGCAAACAGCGAGAACACGGAGCGTCGAGTGCTGGAAAAAGGGCTCTGTAACCAGGAGGACATCGAGGTCCTTAATCCAGGGGTGGAGATACCCGAACCTTCCAGCGGCCACGACTCGTACTTCCTGTACCCCTCTCGATTCCGCAGGTACAAGCGCCACGAGCTCGCGATAGACGCGTTCGAGGAGGCCGACCTGCCCGGGGACTTCGACCTAGTGCTGGCGGGCAGCGCGCAGGAACAGGACTATATCGAAGAGCTAAGGAATCGGGCGGGTGAGGGCGTGAGTATGGAGCTCGACGTGGAGGAGGACAGGTGGCAGGAGCTCTACTCGAACGCACACACTGTGCTCTTCTGCGCGGAAAACGAGGACTGGGGAATGATTCCCATGGAGGCTGCGGCACACGGCAAACCCGTTGTGGCGGTTGACGAGGGAGGCCCGCAGGAATCGGTTCGGCACGGGGAGACGGGCTTTCTTGTCGAACCTGAGCCCGAAGCTATGGCCCGGAGGAAGGAGGAGCTCGCTGTCAACAACGAGGTCAGGGATAGGATGTCGCGGCAGGCAAGGGAGCACGCAGAGGACAACTCGTGGGAGGAGTTTGCCGCGAGGATAGACGAACAGTTTGAATACCTAACGTGACAGTGGAAGCGGTGTGAGGAGGCTACACTTGGTCGCGGCGACGGCTGTGGCCGGCTGTATACTGACATTCTCACTGATTCCATCTGATGTGGGTATCGGTGCTGGCGGGTTTGCGGGTCTGACCCTGGTTCTACACGCTGCCGCCTATTTTGGTTTCGCTGGTGTGCTATCGCTGTATTTCCACGAGACGGAGGCTGGAATAGCCGAGGCTGCGACGATATCATTTCTGTTCGGTCTCGCCGTGGAGCTGGCGCAGATACCGGTACAGGGCAGATTCGCTACGTTTCCTGACGTGGTTGCCAACGCCGCTGGTGCCTCGACAGTCATGCTTGACAACAGAGTGGGTCTTGTTTCCGATGTGATAGACCTGGAGAGAGCGGTTGTAGACGTGCTTGAAAACCTTGTAAGCCCCTGAACCCTTTTTAAGAGTTGTAACCGTCTCTCAGTGTGTAGAACAAACAATGGCAGACAAACCACACATCAACCTAGTATTCATCGGACACGTAGACCACGGCAAATCCACGACCATCGGACGCCTGCTGTGGGAGACCGAGAACCTCCCAGAAGAGGAGATGCGCAAGCTCGAGGAGGCAGCAGAGGAAGCCGGTAAGGAAAGCTTCAATTTCGCGTTTGCGATGGACAACCTTGAGGAAGAAAGAGAAAGAGGAGTCACCATCGACCTGGCGCACCAGCGCTTCGACAGCGACAACTACATGTTCACGATCATCGACGCCCCGGGACACCGGGACTTCATCAAAAACATGATCACAGGAGCCTCCCAGGCGGACGCAGGAGTCTTGGTCGTGGCGGCTGACGACGGCATCCAGCCACAGACCAAGGAACACGCCTACCTCGCGAAGACGCTGGGAATCGACCAGCTGACCGTAGCGGTCAACAAGATGGACCTGGAGGACTACGAGGAGTCCGCCTACGAGGACATCAAGGGAGATGTCTCCGACCTAATTCAGGGAGTTGGATACGATCCGAGCGATATCAACTTCGTTCCGATCTCCAGTTTCGACGGAGAGGGCGTCGCGAACGAGAGCGACCACATGGACTGGTACGACGGCCCGACCCTTCTAGACGCGCTCGACAGCCTCGATGAGCCTGAGAAGGCAGCGGACCTGACCACGAGGATTCCCATACAGGATGTTTACAACATCTCCGGAATCGGAGCTGTCGCTGTTGGCAGAGTCGAGACAGGGGGTCTCCATCCCGGCGACGACGTCACCTTCGAGCCCGCCTCCACACGGCTCAACAGGAACGTTGGTGGAGAGGTCAAGACTATCGAAATGCACCACGAGGAGGTCGACGAGGCAGAGCCCGGCGACAACATCGGATGGAACACCAGAGGTGTTGGAACTGACGACGTCAAGAAGGGAGACGTCGCCGGCCCAGCGGACAACCCACCAACAGTCGTCGACAGCTTTGAGGCACAGGTCATAGTCCTCAACCACCCCAACGTGGTCTCCGAAGGCTACACGCCGGTGTTCCACGTTAACACCGCGCAGGTCAGCTGCACTTTTACTGATCTCAAGAAGACGATGGACGCCTCCACGGGAGAGACACTGGAGGAAGATCCGGACTACATAGAGGAGGGTCAGTCCGCAATCGTCGAGATCACGCCGCAGCAGCCACTCGTCATCGAGGACAACGATGACATCCCGCAGATGTCCCGCTTCGCAATCCGCGACATGGGACAGACCGTCGGAGCCGGAATGGCTCTCAGTGTGAACGAGAAGGAGTAATTACACTCCCTCTCCACGTTTCCTAATTTAGATATCTTCACTGTCAAATCCGCATAGTCCACACATAGCTAAAGCTCGAACCTATCGTGTTCGCCTTCATTATAAGAATTGGAGCGCGATTTCAGTCCGTGAGGAAAGCCAGAGTAAAGGTATCAAGCAATCAAGAGGATAAAGTGGACGAACTCGTACACGACATAGTAGAAATAGGTGAGGAATATGAGGCTGATGTTTCTGGACCTGTGCCGCTGCCCACGCAGAGCCTGACTGTGCCAACACGCAAGGCCCCGGACGGCGAGGGTTCCAGCACAATCGAGAGATGGGAGATGCACGTCCACAGAAGACTAGTCGACCTGAGAGACTCAGAGAGAGCCCTGCGACAGGTTATGAGAGTACATGTGCCTGAAGGAGTGGATATTGAGGTAGAGGTCAGCGAATAGCTGCTACGTGTTCGAAGAAGCCTTCTTTTGAAATGTAGATTCAATCAGTTTGTGTGCCGGGATGACTGAGTCTGGCCTAAGGTGCCAGCCTGGAAAGCTGGTGGGGCATTGCGCCCCTCCTGGGTTCAAATCCCAGTCCCGGCGTTAGTGAACCCCCAAAGCAGGAACTTCTGTCCCAAATGCGGCTCCGAAACTGACGTCGTACAGAGGGAATCCAGGCCACAGGACTTCTGCCCGAGCTGCAGCGAGGTAATATGGCGCAACAGCATTCCGTGGGGTGGAGTATCCCTGGTGTCCGATCTGGGCGAGATAGTGATGATAAAGCGGGGCAACGAACCCGACAGAGGTAAATGGAGTATTCCGGCTGGATTCCTGGAGCTGGGCGAGCACCCGAGGAAGGCGGCTGCACGAGAACTGGAGGAGGAATCAGGCCTCACCGTCCAACCTGAACACCTTTCGATCGCCGAATGCGTCGCGCACAGCCACCCTGATGGAACAGAGACGTTTGGAGTGGTCTACGCTGGAAGACTCAAGGAGTGTAGAGGCAAGATGTCTGCGTCCGACGATGCTGACGACATCAGACTGGCCGAACCTTCGGAGCTCGAGCTGAGTACCTCGGCGCACCACATGGACTTCGACAAGCACCGTAGGCTCGTCGCATGAAATAAAGTTCTCTTCGAGATACCTTCACGTATGGAGAGCTTTGTGGATGAGTTCAATGAACAAGCGAGAAGCAAATCCGGTGCGCCGGTGATAGCCGTGGACGGCCTGTCGGGCGCGGGAAAAGACACGGTTGCGTCTTTTGTATCGGAGAGGTTTGGTGTTCGGCACATATCGGCGAGCGATGCGTTCTACGAGATAGCGGAGGAGAGAGACCTCTCCGAGACGGAGCTCTCTGCACAGGCGGGTAAGGAGGTCGACCTGGAGATCGACCGCCGCACTCTCCAGAAGGCTCTCTCCGGGCCCTGCGTCATCGACTCCCGGATAGCTGCGCACGTCCTCGGAACGTATGCCGACTTCAGGATAAGGGTTGAGGCCGACCTGGAGGAACGCGCGCGGAGGCTTGGTGAGCGTGACGGCATTGGCTCCCCTGTTCCGCACGTCAGGACACGTGACCGGGAGGACTCCCGGCGCTACCAAGAGTATTACGGCATCGACACCTCCGACCTCTCCGTATACCACCTGGTGTTGGACAACACCGACGTGGGAGTCAAGCCGCAGAACAGAATCATCGAGTCGTGGTGGAGAACACGGTAATGTGAACTATGAACTGCAGGAACACGTGGGTGACGCAAAGATACACTCCTCCGGGGACAACCTCGGAGAAGCGTTCACTGGTGTTGCACGGGCCTTCGCGGAGGTCTGTGGAACTGAGACATCCACCGGAGACCACGCGCACACTATTGAGGTGGAGTCAGAGGGTCTGAACCCGCTGCTCTACGACTTCCTCGACAGACTTATCTACCTGCAGGATGTCGATCTCGTCGCCGTGACGGATCTACACGAGGTGGACGTCGAGGACCTGGAAGCCGGGTGGAGGCTGGACGCGGATGTGGAGGTGAAGAGCCTGGATCGGGCGATGAACCTTCGGGATGTCAAGGCCCCTACGTATAGCGAGATGCAGACAGAGTTCGAGGACGGGAAGTGGCAGCTCTCCGCGGTCCTTGACCTGTAGAGAATAAAGACCTGGTGCGAAACTCTACACTATGAATAGAGAATCAGACCTTAGGCGAACCATTGACTCCGGAAAGGCTCCTGTCAGTATCTATGCCTCCGATGACCTGGTGGACGGAATGAAAGAGGACGGAACCCTTGAACAGGCTCGGAACATGGCGGATCTACCGGGCGCTGTCGACAAGGTGTGCGTGATGCCGGACGGCCACAGAGGATACGGGTTTCCGATTGGAGGCGTAGCTGCATTTGACGCACAGGACGGACTCATCTCACCCGGGGCGATCGGGTTCGACATTAACTGTGGCGTCCGTCTGCTTAAGACAGATCTGTCATTTGAGGACATCCGGGGCAGCGAGCAACGGCTCGCCAACATCCTCTACAGCAAGATTCCTGCTGGACTGGGGGGTGGAGGCATTGTAGACACTTCCCGTGAAGAGCTCCATCGGGTGCTGGACGAGGGCGTTGAGTGGATGGTGGAGAACGGTTATGGTCGCGAGGGGGACCTCCGCAACTGTGAGGAGAACGGCAGGCTCCCGGGAGACCACAGGAAGGTTCCCGACAAGGCGAAGGAGCGCGGAAACGGCCAGATAGGTAGCTTGGGGTCCGGCAACCACTTCCTCGAGGTCCAGGTCGTGGACGAGACCTTCGATGCCGACACCGCGGCGGCCTACGGTCTTGAGGAGGGACAGGTCGTCGTGATGATTCATTCCGGGAGTCGAGGTCTCGGCCACCAGACCTGCACGGAGTACGTCCGGCGCTTCGAGAAGGAGTACCCTGACGTGGCTAACGGCCTGGAAGATGTCGACCTCATATATGCTCCGTTGCAGGAGCAGCCAGCGCAGGACTACCGGGACGCTATGTATGCCGCTGCGAACTACGCCTGGGCGAACCGCCAGGGCATAACCTACGGCGTCCGGGAATCCCTGCAGGAACTGTTCGATGCAGACGCGGAGCTCGTATACGATGTCTGCCACAACATAGCGAAGCAGGAGAGTCACTATGTGGACGGTAACCAGCGGGAACTGATGGTTCACAGAAAGGGCGCTACGAGGGCTTTTCCAGCCGGGAGAGAGGAGGTTCCCAAGACATACAGGCAGGTAGGTCAACCGGTTCTGATACCGGGCAGCATGGGTGCGCGGAGCTACGTTCTCTCCGGCGGAGAGAGGTCTTTGGAGATGTCCTTTGGTTCTGCGGCGCACGGGGCCGGACGTCTCAAGTCACGGACACAGGCAAAGGAGGAGCACTCCGGAAAGAGGCTTCAGAAACAGCTGGAGCGCGACGGTGTCACGGTAGAAGCCAGGAGCGTCGAGACCATTGAGGAGGAGGCGCCGGACGCCTACAAGGACATAGACGAGGTGGTGCGTGTTTCCCACGAGCTCGGCATCGGACGTCGAGTCGCAGCTATGGAACCGGTGGTGAACATTAAGGGCTGATAAACAGTCACAGGAGTAGAACGCCGAGACTAGAAAGAGCGCTCTCTGTACCGGAGCACAGCCATCCGGGTTGCCCATCGATGCCCTGATCTAGCTATCATGCTGCGCACAGGTATAGAGAGCGAGTACGAGCTACCTTGAACGATCCCGAACAGCACTCCAGCACACCTGCCTCGTCTTACTTATAAGATTCCAGCAAGCTTGTGATGTTGTAACAACACATGGCAGACGTAAACGTACCACGCAGCGGCTCTCTGGGATACAAGCCCAAGGTCAGAGCCGACAGAGTATATCCAGACATAGACAACTGGCCTGAAGCCGGCGAGCCCACCCCCCTCGACTTCCCGGCATACAAGGCTGGCATGACACGCGTTCTACACGTCGATGATACGGAAGGCGCCACTCAGGGACAAGAGGTCGCTACACCTGTAACGGTGCTGGAGGCTCCGCCGGCGCGTGTGTACGGGGCGCGTTTCTATACCTACGACCCCAACCACGGTAAACAGGTGATGACGGAGGCCTGGACGGAGTCGCCGTCGCCGGAGCTCCAGCGTGCCACCGATATACCGAAGAACGGCAACCTCGACAATATTGAAGACGCCAAGCAAGAAACTGGCGAAATCGATGACGTAAGGCTTCTGGTCCACACCCAGCCGCAGATGACGGGACACGGACATCCGGTTCCCGCAAACTTCGAAACCGGGCTTGGCGGAGACACAGAACAGCAGCTGGAAGCAGCAGAGGAGCTCATAGGCACACAGATCTCACCGCAGGACGTCCTCGACGAGGGACAGTACACGGACGCCGTGGCGGTAACGAAGGGCAAGGGTATGGAGGGGCCCGTGAAGCGCCACGGGGTCACAAAGCTCGGTCACAAGACGCAGAAGAAGCGCCGGAAAGCCGGCAACGTCGGTCCGTGGCATCCCGATACCCTGTCCTGGAAGATTCCGTTGCCCGGACAGGAGGGATTCCACAACAGAACCGAGATAAACAAGCGAATCTTCGACATCGGCGACAACCCGGAACGTGCACAGAGGGATGGCGGCTACAAGCACTACGGCGAACTCGAGAGCGGATACATACTTGTCAAGGGTAGTGTGCCCGGTACAACCAAACGTCTCGTAAGGCTGAGACAACCCATCAGGAAGGACGAAAACCCAGGACAGGTAGAGGTAACCCACATCGACACATGAATCTGCCCCCGCAGTTCTCGGAGCGAATCAGGCCCGACATAGTCAAGAGAGCGTTCCTGTCGACCATGTCGAAGAGGAGAGAAAACTATGGTGCAGACCCTGAGGCAGGCAGCCGGCACGTCACCTACTTCAAGAAAAGAAGCGACACGTACAGGAGCCAGAAAGGAAAAGGCATGAGCCGCACTCCACGCAAGATTATGCTCGGGCGCGGAATGCAGCTCGTCGGTGAGGGCGCCGAGGCCCCGAACGCTCGCGGAGGCCGCAGGGCGCACCAACCGAAGTCGGACAGGAAGTTTGACGAGCAGATAAACGACAAGGAGCGCAGGAAGGCCATACGTTCAGCGATTGCGGCCACCGCCTCCGACAAGGTGTATGAGCGCCACCGGTACGACGGCGAACTACCCATAGTGGTAGAAGACATACAGAAAATCGAAAGAACCCAGGCCCTAATCGAAACACTGGAACAGAACGGTCTAGGGGACGAGCTGGATAGGTGCCGTGAGAGAACCGTGCGCGGTGGCAAAGGCAGAAACAGGGGTAGAAAGTACGAGACGAAGGTAGGTCCGCTCGTGGTCGTGGACAGAGACGACGGCGTGCTCTCAGCCGCATCCAACATTCCCGGTATCGACGCCACCGAGGTAGACCAGCTCAGCGCAGAGGATCTGGCGCCCGGAGCAAAACCCGGACGCCTCACCGTTTACTCCGAGAACGCCCTCAAAAAGCTGGAGGCAGAAGAGCTGTTCTATGGATAGGACAAAAGCGCTTGATGTCATCGAGAACCCCCACATGACCGAACAGGCGATGGACGCCGTCGACAGGGAGAACAAGCTTGTTCTCATGGTCGACCTCGAGGCCGACAAGAACCAGGTCGGGGACGCAGTCGAGCAACTGTTCGATGTCACTGTAGAGAACGTGAACACAAGCATAACCCCACAGGCACAGAAAAAGGCATTCATAAACCTAAGTGAACGCGACGACGCTATGGACGTCGCCACGCAGCTGGGGATGATGTAGAAAACATAATGGGAACACCAACGAAAAGTCAAAGCAGAGGTAAGGCGTCCGGTAACTACCAGGCGTCCGGACACAAGTCAAAGGGAAAGGTAGAGACCTCGACACGCGAGCAGTCGGGCAAAGTGGTCGACATTGTACACGACCCGGGTAGAACCGCTCCTGTGGCCGTCGTCGAGTACGAGAACGGCTCCACAAGAAACATACTGGCGCCGGAGAACATGTCTGTCGGACAACAGGTCGAGATCGGCGTGGAGGCCGAGATAAAGGAAGGAAACACGCTGCCCATCCGCGAAATACCGGAGGGAGTACCCATACACAACATAGAGCTGGCGCCGAACGACGGTGGGAAGATGGTGAGGTCTTCCGGTACCTACGCCTTCGTCGTTACGCATGAACGGGGCGAGTCCGTGGTGGAGCTCCCCTCTGGCGAGTTCAAGGACATGAATCCGGACTGCCGTGCCACTGTAGGCAAGGTGGCTGGAAGCGGTAGAAAGGACAGACCACTGATGAAGGCCGGCAACGCACATCACAAGGCCAAGGGCCGCGGCCACACCTATCCGAGTGTCAAGGGCGTTTCGATGAACGCAGTCGACCACCCGTTCGGAGGCTCCGCCAGACCCGGGCAACCGAAGACGGTCTCGCGCCACAGCTCGCCGGGTTCCAAGTCCGGCAGCGTCGCAGCTAAGAGAAGCGGAACGGGTGACAGCGACGAATGAGCGACGAAGAGTTCAGATTCCGCGGGAAGAAACTGGACGAAATCCAGAGCATGAACTTGAATCAGTTCGCAGACCTGTGCAACGCGGAGGCCAGAAGGAAGATACAGAGAGGCCTGCGACACATAGAGAAGGAACTGCTCGAGGACGTCCGCGAATCCGACCACGCCCGTACCCACGCAAGAAGTATGGTGGTGACGCCGGACATGGTGGGTGCGACAATAGAAGTGTACAATGGTAAAGACTTCGTGCCCGTAGAGGTCGAGGAGGAGATGCTTGGCCACAGACTAGGAGAGTTCGCGAAAACCAGGAGAGAGGTGGAGCACAGCGCACCAGGACTTGGTGCAACACGCTCGAGCCAGCACGTGCCCCTCAAGTAATGGAACTGGGTGACTATCAGGCACAGGCGCTGGGGAAGAATCTCCGTGTGTCCTGGAAGGACTGCACGGAGATAGGACGCTTCATATCCGGGGACGACCTAGAAAAGGCTGAAACAAGGCTTCAAGAGGTAATAGACAAGTCCACCCCCGTGCCCTACACGAAGTTCGACTCGGACGTCGGCCACAGGCCCGGTCAAGGAAGCGGCCGTTACCCAGTGAAGGCGGCAGAGGCGGTACTGGATATCGTGCACGAAGCGGCAGCTAACGGCGAGCACCAAGGACTCAACCCCGATAACCTCTACGTACAGAACGTGGTGACGAATCAGGGACAGGAGTTCGCCACCCCGAAACGCCACAGAGGCAGAAGCTTCAAGTCTGCACACGTCCGCGTTGTGGTGGAGGAAAAATGAACATGAAAAGGATGAGACGGGAGATGAACAGATAGTGCAGGAGAAACAGTTCGTACAACAGGGAATACGCCGCGTCAACCTCGACGACTTCCTAGCGAAGGAGCTCGAGGGATCCGGCTACGCCGGAAGCACAATCGAGCGAACCCCGACATCAACAAAGATAGTGATCACAGCGGAGAAACCCGGCCTGATCATCGGACGCGGAGGATCGCGTATCAGAGAGCTTACCTCCGACGTAGAGGACGAGTTCGGCTTCGAAGACCCGCAGATAGAGGTCAACGAGATAGAGGAACCGGACTCGAACGCCCAGGTCGTCGCCAACAACATGGCGGAGTGGCTTGAGAAGGGAGGAAGTGCCAAGCGCGTGGGCTACACATACCTGCGCAGGGTCCGCGAAACCGGTGTCATAGGAGCACAGATAGAGGTATCGGGCAAACTGTCAGGCAACCGGGGTCGCACCGAGAAGTTCTCCTTTGGCTATGTGAAGAGATGCGGCGACACCGCCGACGAGCAGGTAGACCGGGGATACCGCCTCGCGAGAACCAAGCCCGGTGCGATCGGAGTAAAGGTACGCATTATGGACTCGATGCCCGAGTTCATGCACCAAGACACCGACCTCGCGGAGAGAATCAGACACGAGTCCGAAGAAGGTACGGAGGACGAACAGGCAGATAAGATCAACCGCATCATAGAAGAGGCAGAGAACATGACAGGTGCCGAAATAGGGCGCGCCATAGAACAGCTTGAGGACGTGCAGGAAGCGGAGATAGAGGTCGACGAGGTAAGGGATGTCTACGAGAACCGCGACACGGACGAGGGAGGCAGTGATACTGCAGAGGACAGTGAGGAGCACAAGAACTCTGAGTCGGATGCGACCGAGGACGAGTCCGGAGGCGAGCAGCCCGACCAGACCGAAAGCGACAACACTGACTACGCTTCCATAGTATCGGGCACGATAGCGGACGCGAAGGATGAACTGGACGCACTCGAAACCCCGGACTACGGAGCCGCATTGGAAGCAGAAAGCTCCGGCAAAGACAGGGTCACGTTCGTGGAGTGGCTAGAGGAGAGATCCGAATGAGTATTCTCTCGTCCGATGAGGCTCGTGACATGGACAGCGACGAACTGAAGAGACAGATGAACGACCTCAAGAAGGAACTCGTCGAGGAGCGCGGCCAGATAGAGGTCGGTGGGTTCGCGGAGAACCCAGGTAGAATCGGAGAAATCAAGAAGACTGTAGCCCGTATAAAGACAGAGCTCAACGACCGCGAATAGATACGAATGTCGATAGACCCCAACGACGACCTTCCCGAAGAATTCTCAGCACAGGATCAAATCGCGCGATCCGAACAGAACATAGAGGTGAGACTGGACTCCAGAACCTACGACAAGGAGATGACCGTTGTCGACAACCTGGGCGACGAAATCGACCTCGACGACCTCTCCTCCACACTCAAATCCAACCTGGCGTGTGGAGGAACCGTCAAGGAAGGTCACATCGAGCTGCAGGGAAACCACACACGCCGCATAGAGGATGTGTTGGTGGACGAAGGCTTCGAACGCGGCAACATACAGGTTCACCGTTAGAGCCGCACCAAACCTCGGCCTCCGACCAACGTCAACCGTACATATCCTTCACGGTCGACTCGCACACTCCCCGCCACCGTTCATTTGGAAGCGTCGGTAGATCGCCGATACCTATTTCTCCCGACTGTGTCACGCACCTCACAACTTGGTACGCGATTCTGTAGCCTTCCGCCCAACGGTATCGGTCGCCTCCTGTCAGGAACAGCTGTTTACTGAGATTGACGCCCTCGGAGTCCTTCCAGCACCTCCTCTGTTCGAGGTCTATCAGTAGCTGTTCCGTGTCAACCTGTGGTCGCTCGCTGGTTCTCTCCGGTGTCGACCACGAGTAGCTCTTCTTGTTGTTGACGCGTTCAGCGAAGTTCATCGCGTGGCCCTCGAACCGGAGGTTGAAGTACTGCGATCTGGTGGGGTCGAAACCCGTCTGGCACCAGGCTTGGTGGCCGATCTCATGGTTCAGCATATCCTTCAGTGCAGCTCTCCAGTAGTCCACCTCTGTTGTCGCCCTGACGAAAATCTGATCCTCCTCGCTGCCGCGCATTCCCTCAACGGCCGAGAAACCCATGAATGAGTTGCCGGGATGTGCCTCTTGGGGGTCGAATCCGGAGGTATCGGTCTCCGCGAGGTTCACGGCGAAGTCAGTCTCTATTCCGAAGACTTCTTGACAGTGCGCGATAGCCTTCTCTGCCTCGCTCTCCAGTTCGCTGTAGTTCTCCGGTTCCCTGTACATGCCGTCCGGAACTATGCTGGACATCTCCGCACGGTATGGACGTATCTCTACCATGTTCCGAACAATGTAGTTTGATCTTATGACTGCACGTGGTTTTGGCGTTGTGACTGCCGAGCACCATTATAAAGTTTGGAAGACCCCTTAACCAATACGCATCTACGTAGAGGTCTCGAAACACCTCTCAAGGTGCAGAACAGACAAATGAAAGACATCAGAAATCAAGTGGATGGTGAGTATCCCCTAAGAGGGAAGGAGTTCGAAGGAACAGTTGTGTCCACAGCGATGGACAAGTCGTGTACCGTGAGATGGGAGCACACGGAACCAGCTCCAAAGTACGAGAGATACGAAAGAAGAAATACCAAGGTATCAGCACACGTACCTGAGAGCGCCGAACTGGAAGAAGGCGACAGGGTCGTGGTATCGGAAACAAGACCCATATCCAAGACGAAGAGCCACATCGTCGTTGAGGTGGAGAACTAGTGAAACCTGTAGGCGGAAGCATCACGAAAACGCTGGATCGCGGGGCGCAGCTCACCTGTGCCGACAACTCCGGTGCAAAACAGCTGGAAATAATATCGGTCGACTCCACGAACTCGCGTAGGGGAAGACGAGCCACCGCAGGCGTCGGCGACAAGGTGAGAGTCAAGGTACTGAGAGGCGATCAGGAGGTGAAGGGACAGGTACACCAGGCGGTTGTAGTACGCCAAGCCAAAGAATACAGACGCCCGACAGGTCTCAGAGTCGAGTTCGAGGACAACGCCGCGGTTCTCATCGAAGAGAACGGTCTTCCGAAGGGCAACGTCACTCGCGGACCAATAGCAAAAGAAGTAGTAGAGAGGTTCTCGGCTATCGGAAAGATAGCCTCCAAAGTCGTATGAAGTGGTCGAAGAGCTTCCAGTCAAGTTCCGACCCACAGAAACAGAGGCTCTACAGACAGAACGCGCCGAACCACATCAGAGACCAATTTATCTCGTGCAACCTGTCACACACCCTACGCTCGGAGCTCGACTCCCGCAACTTCAACTTGAGAACCGGTGACCGCGTGGAAGTAATGCGAGGGGACAGAACCGGCGCAGCTGGCATAGTGAACCGCATAGACAGAGACGAGGAGAAAGTCTACATAGATGGCATTGAAATCCAAAAGGTCAACGGCACCTCCGTTCAGAAGCCGTTCCGGCCCTCAAACCTCCAGATAGTGGCCCTCAACCTCGACGATCCATCGAGAATTGAAGAATACGGCGTAGATGAGCTGGACGACGTGAGGGTCTCCGAAGAAGAGGTCGAAGAGGCACTGGAAGAGGAGGAAGAAGGCGACATGATGCAGCAGATGCAGACCGGTGAATCCAGCATAGCCCCGGACACCTCTGCGGAAGACGAGATGGAAGGCGAGGATGAACCCGACGAAACCGAGTCGGAAGACGAAGAACCAAAGAAAGACTACTGACTACGAGGCCGTTGTAGACGGCACGATAACAGATGCGAAGGAACAGCTTGGCGAGATGGAAGACGTGGACTACGATGAACTACTTGAGGCAGAGAAAGAAGGTAAAGACCGCAAAACATTCAAACAGTGGATAGAGAGCCAGACTGAATGACCCACCGCGGCAGGCTTGCGGCACCGCGACATTATCCGATCTCGAGGAAGGAAACCAGCTACGTACACAATATGGAGGGATCACGCTCACCAGAACAGGCGGTGCCTGTGTCGATAGTGCTGCGTGACATGCTGGGGTACGCCGACAGTGAATCAGAGGCAAAGGAAATCGTACAGAACAACGGAGTGCTTCGCAATGGACAGCCGCTTTCGAGCATCAAACAGGGCGTTGCGGTTCTTGACGTTGTTACGCTCTCCGAAGGAGACACAGGTTTCAGGGCCTTGCGCCGCGGCGACAGGTTCGAGCTGGTGGAAACCGAGGACACTCGCAGAATTGCGAAGATAACAGATAAACGTGATACCGGCAAGGGCTACGCTTACGCCCTCCACACCGGAGAAAACTACTATTCGAAGGATGACTTCGAAACCGGTTCGACACTTATCTTCGATCAGGACTCCCTCGACCAGTCGGTAGAAATGAGGGAGAACGAGCGAGTCGTCGCTATAGACGGGGGGCACGCAGGAAAAGTGGGTGAGCTCCAAGATGTACAGTTCAACGGTAGGAGGCCGGATGAGGCGCGTTTCTCTGCGGGCGACAAAGAGTTCACTACCCGTCTCGAGAACCTGGTTGCGACAGGAGGTGTCGACCTGTGAACGAGATGAGGAAGATAGAGGTTGGGAAGGTTGTCGTGAACATCTCCGCTGGCGAGGTCGGTCAGGAGGTTGACAAGGCGGAAGAACTCGTGGAGAAGCTGACAGGTAAGACAGCGGTCAGAACGGAGTCCGGTCCGGACATGAAAACCTTTGGAGGCCGCGCAGGACTTAGTATCGGTGCCTCCACCACGCTCCGCGGCGAAGAAGCCCGCGAATTTCTTGAAAAGGTGCTGCCAGCGGCCGACATATCACAGTCCAGCTTCGACGGCAATGGAAACCTGTCTTTCGGGATAGATGAGTACATTGATGTGCCCGGGGTCGAGTACGACGGTGACATCGGGATGATGGGCTTCGAAGTGGCTGTCAGCCTAGAGAGACCCGGTTACAGGGTCAAGCGCCGCGAGCACCAGGCCTCTAGCGTTGGGAAAGACCACTTGGTGTCGGATGCAGAGGCAGAAGAGTTTGTGGACAACAGCTTTGAGGTGAGTGTGCAGTGAGCTATGAGAAAGTCCTAGAACAGATAGAGCACAAGCGCGGGAAGCGCGAAAAGTTCAAGAAGAACAACTCCCCCAAGGAGCGAACAAACGGCAAAAGCCAGAAAGAGTGCCGCAGATGCGGAAGAACGGGCAGAGGCATAATCTCGAAGTACGATCTCAACTACTGCCGTCAGTGCTTCCGAGAGGTAGCAGAAGAATTGGGGTTCGAACAGCTGAGATGACAAACGATACCACAGCCTCGGCGCTAAACGCCATAGACAACGCCCTGAAGGCAGGAAAGCAAGAAGCGCACCTGTCTCCTACCTCGACCACAGTACGTGACACACTGCTGAAACTGCAGGAACACACCTACATCAAGGTGTTCGAGGAGGTGGAGGACGGGCGCGGAGACCAGTTCAGAGTTCACCTAGAGGACGCCTCGATAAATCGCATCAAACCGGTGAAGCCGAACTTCTTCGTCGGGAGCGACGAATACCAGAAGTGGGAGAAGCGCCATCTCCCAGCACGCGGGTTCGGGGACCTGATAGTCACGACCCCACAGGGCATCATGACTCACGAAGAGGCTCGTGAACAAAATCTCGGAGGCCGACTTCTGGGGTACGTGTACTGACATGCATCAACAGAGCGTTGAACTTCCGGAGAAGATCGATTCCACGTACGAAGATGGAGTCCTTCGACTGGAGAAGAACGGTAGCTCCGTGTCAAAGAGACTGGAACACGCCCAGGTGGACGTGGAGCCGTCCAGCGGAGAAGTCGTGCTGTCCACAGAGTCCGATAGACAGGACATCAGATCGATATCGAACGCCTTCAAGGGTCACATACGCAACATGGTGGATGGTCTGCAGTCCGAGCACGAGTACAGGATGAAGACTGTGTACGCACACTTCCCTATGGATGTATCCGTTCAGGGAGACGAGGTCGTGATAGACAACTTCATGGGTGAGAGAAATCCGCGGACGGCGCAGATACTCGACGGAGTCTCCGTGGAGATCAACGGAGAGGAGGTCGTGGTTCGCGGTCCGAGCAAACAGAAGTCGGGTCAGACCGCGGCCAACATCGAACAGGCGTGCAAGAAAGGAGACAGGGACCCGAGAAACTTCCAAGACGGGGTGTACATCACGGAGTCGCCATGAGAGAGGACAGCCACAAGAAACCGTCCATTCCGGATTCGTACAGAAGACCGAGAGGCCATCACAGCCGCAGCCGCCAGAAACGCAAGGGTGCTGTGCCACTGGCCAAGGCGGGGCGCAGAGGCAAGAAGGAAACCCGCGGTCTACATCCGTCCGGCAACAAAGAGGTTCTGGTTCACAGGCCCGAAGAGCTACAGCAAATCGATGAAAATGAGGCAGCGAGAATAGCATCGAAGGTAGGTGGCAGAAAGAGGGAGAACATCCTCCGGACAGCGCACCGCGAGGGCGTGAAGGTGCTGAACGGCGACACTGACCAGTTCGAGACTAATGAGTCTTCCAGTCAAGATCAAGAGGTGGAGGGAGAATGACTGACTTGAAACCGCAGAAGAGGATGGCTGCAGAGATAATGGACGTGGGTGAGAACAGGGTATGGATGGATTCTGAGCAGATGGAGAAAATCTCCGAGGCCATCACCCGTCAGGACATCCGCAACTTGGTCGAGGACGGAACCATCAGGAAACGCGATAAGAAAGGTAACTCGAAGGGCAGAAGCCGCGAAGTCAAGAGACAGAAGCAGAAGGGACGCAGAAAGGGACACGGATCGAGGAAGGGAGAGAAGTCCGCGCGGAGCAACAGAGACGAGTGGGTTGAAGGAATCCGCGCGATTCGGAGCGAACTGAAAGATATGAAGCAAGAAGACGACATAAACAACGACACATACTGGGAACTGTACGAAAAGGCAAGCGGAGGCTTCTTCCGCAACGTCCGCCACCTCAAGAACCACGTGTCCAAGGAGGTCGAACAGTGAGCGACGGACCCAACTACGAGGTGCCAGAGAGGCGGCGCCGGGAACAGGCAACTGATTACGAACAGCGACTCAAACTACTGAAATCCGGAAAACCGAGGGCTGTGACCCGAACGAGCAACCGGCACACGCGCGTCCACCTGTCGGCTTTCAACCGGGAGGGAGACGAGAACGCAGCCCAAACCGTATCGAAGGAGCTCCGGGAATACGGCTGGGAACACTCCACGTCCAGCATACCGGCCGCGTACCTCACCGGTCTACTCGCAGGCCACAGAACCGACGTCGAGGAAGCCGTCCTAGACACGGGCACACGCGAGGTCAAGCACGGCTCGCGCCATTTCGCGGCCGCTCAAGGACTCAGAGATGCCGGGGTAGATGTACCTGTCGGCGAGTCCGCCGTTCCCGACCGATCCCGAATCCGCGGCGAACACATAGAGGAAGTAACAGGCGAGGATGTGGTTGATAACCTTGAGGAGACAAAGGAGGAGATAGAGGATGCCTGAACAGGACACAGTCTGGAACCCGCAGACCGAGCTCGGCAGGAAGGTCGCTCGGGGCGAGACGACATCGATAGAATCGGCTCTTGAAACAGGACAGACCGATAATGGAGCCTGAGATAGTTGACCAGTTGGTCGACCTCAGCGAAGAGGTCATACTGATAGGTGGCACGCCCGGGAAGGGCGGCGGCAAACGCAGAACCGTCACCAAGAGGACGTGCAGGATGCACAAGTCCGGCGGCAGATACAGCTCAAAGTCGATGGTCGCGCTGGGCAACTACCGCAACATAGTCGGTATAGGTGAAGGAACCGCGGACGGGACACGCGCCGCCATAGAGGCAGCCACTAGAGAAGCCAAACTCAATCTCATGGAAGTCGAGAAAGGCAACGGATCCTGGGAGGACACCGGTGAGGACAACTCATCGATACCTTTCCAGGTTTCTGGCAAGGCAGGGGGAGTCGAGGTTGAGCTCAAGCCGGCGCCCCGTGGAACAGGACTGGCAGCGGGCGACGGTGTCTCGAAGCTGCTGGAACTCGCGGGAATAGAGAACATCTGGGTGCAGAGCCGGGGACAAACCCGCACCCGTGGAAACCAGGTAAAGGCAGCGTTCAACGCGCTGAAGAAGATTGACGAGATGAAAAGATGATAGCCGCAATCAGAGTCCGCGGACCACTTGACAACCACCCCGACATAGAGAACACCCTACAGAGCCTCGGACTTGAAAAACAGAATCAGTTCGTTCTCCTTGAAGACAGAGCGTCAACCCGGGGCATGCTCAAGAAAGCAAAGGACTTCATTGCGTACGGCGAAATAGACGAGAACACCGCGGAACAGATGGATCTAGAAACAGGCAACACATACTCACCGGGACCGCCAACCGGGGGCTACGGCGACACTCGCTCCAGCTACGGGCAGGGCGGAATACTCGGAAACAACCCTGAGACGAAGGACATACTGGAGGCGATGATATAGAATGACGAAGAGACGCTCCAAGAAAAAGAAATCCGGCAGCAACGGATACGGATCCGGTAAGAACAACCGAGGCGCTGGCAACCGCGGTGGCCGCGGCAACGCCGGCAGGGGCAAAAAGGCCAAGCACCAGAAGATCACCCAAGACGGAGTCCATGAGCTTGGTGAACACGGCTTCAACTCTCGGAACGACCCGCAGAGCGGAATCAACCTCAGGGACATAGACGAAAGCATACAGAAGTTCGTAGAGTCCGGTGCTGCCGAGGAGACCAACGATGGTTACGTCTTCCACGCTGACCGGGCTGGATACGACAAGGTTCTCGGGGGCGGGGAACTGAGAACGGATATCGAGATTCACGCGGAGCGGTTTTCGAGCTCCGCGGAGAGGAAACTCGAGGAAGGACCCGGTGAGACTGTAAGGCTGGATGGCTGACTGGACGGCGAGGATAGCCGGCTACCTGCCGAGCGTCGCCGAACCGGAGCGCGAACAGTCACTCAAGGAGATGCTCACTTGGACTGGGGTTATTCTGGTTCTCTACTTCACTCTCTCCAGTATCAACATTACTCCGGCGCCGTTCGGCTCCGGTCAGGTCTCGGTGGTGAACCAAGCCCTTCAACAGCTGGAGACGTTCCAGACCCTGCTCGGCGCCTCCATAGGAAGCATAATCACACTTGGAATCGGTCCGATTGTCACTGCGTCCATCGTCCTGCAGATGATGGTCGGATCGGATCTGCTGGACTGGGACACGAACACTCAGTCCGGTAAGCAGAAGTTCCAGAATTCGAAGAAAATACTTGCTTACGCCATCTCGATAGTGCAGGCACTGGGATATGTTCTGTCCGGTACGTTCGGGAGCATCACCGACCCGGTTCTGATATTCTGGGTTACAGCGCAGATCGCTCTCGGTGGAGTAATCATAATACTGATGGACGAGGTGGTTCAGAAGTGGGGCTTCGGCAGCGGTGTCGGGCTGTTCATCGCCGCCGGCGTCTCGCAGGCGATCTACATACGGTCGGCGTCGTTCCTCAACGGGGCGGGCGAGTTCGTTGGTGTATCGAGCGACGCAGTTGGCGCTCTACCTAGTTTCGCCGCAACTCTCGACCTGACCGCCCTGATTCCTGTGTTCTCTACCATCGCGGTTTTCGCGGCCGTCGTCTACATGCAGTCGATGCGCGTGGAGATACCTTTGACGTTTGGAAACGTCCGGGGCTTCGGCCAGAAGTGGCCTCTCAAGTTCCTCTACACCTCCAACATGCCGGTGATACTGATAGCTGCGCTGGTGTCGAACGTTCAGATTGTGGGCTCCACCTTGTCTGGGGCCAACGGCTCTTCGATACTGGGTACCTTTTCGGGCGGCCAGGCTCAGAGCGGGCTTGTGTACTCTGCTCCAAGCTCCCAGCCAGGTCTTCACTTCTTTCCTAGCATCGGGCATCTCGGCCGTCAATCCGTTCGACATCTTCCACGTACTGTTCTACACCTCGGTCTACGCGTTCGGTTCTGTTCTGTTTTCTCTGTTCTGGGTTCAGACCTCGGGGCAGGATTCGAAGTCTGTCGCGGAGCAGATCAAACAGACGGGAATGAAGGTTCCAGGTTTCCGGAAGGACACGCGCGTTATCCAGAAGGTTCTCGACCGTTACATACCTGGTTTGACGGTTCTCTCCGGTTTCTCGGTCGGTCTGCTGGCGGCGCTCGCCAACATCACGAACGCGGCTGGTGGTGGAACCGGCATCTTGCTTACTGTGATGATTCTGTACCGTCTGTATGAGCAGCTGGCGCAGAAGCACATGGAGGAGCTTCACCCTGCTATGAAGGACTTCCTGCAGGGCTGAGCCTCTTGTTTAAAATGCTGGAAGAGGCCTGTTTGTAACAGTGGCAGGCATAGACTCGATTCTCCAGGTGATGTACGGATTCTACGATGGTCTGTTTCAGCCCCTGCTGGCTGCAGGGCCGTACGTGTCTCTGGGTGCTTTTTCTGCGGTTCTGGCACTGATATTCTCGGTGATATACTGGTGGCTTCTGGATGTGGAGAGGCAGCAGGAGCTGAAGGACAAGGTGCAGGAGAAGCAGGAGGAGAGGAAGGAGCTGCAGGAGGAGGGCAGGGACGATGAGTTGAAGGAGGTTATGGGCGACATGATGGAGCTTAACCAGAGCATGATGATGCTCAACATCAAGCCGATGCTTGCGACCTTCGTCTTTGTGGGTCTGTTCTTCCCGTGGCTCGGAGCTACCTATGCTCCTGCAGCGGAGCTCTCGGAGACGGGGAATCAGACCTACTCCGGTAACCTGAGCTACGCGGGAGAGACTGCTCCTGTCACGGTCACGAACAGCTCAGGTGTCGCTGTCGAGGTCGGCGGGTCGTCTGCGGAGCCTGGAGGTTTTGTCTCCGCGCTCGGTGTGGACTGGCAGGTTGCGAAGTTCAGCGAGTCGGGCAGCGGCGGCTTCCTCTTCTTTGGAGGCGGGGACGATGGCCCGAGAGTGAAGTTCAACGCCGAGTTTGTGCCTCTGCCGGTGTCCCTTCCCTTCGTAGGCGGCGTTCTCAACTGGCTTGGGTTCTATATATTGATTACCATGCCCCTCAGCATAGCTTTCCGGAAGATGCTGGGAGTGGCGTGAACTACATCAATGTTTCAACATGGTCGATCTCGTTGTCCAAGGTGCGTCTAAGGTGCTTCTCTACTGCCACAGCGTTATCTAGATTGTCGGACCATCCGCTGAATGTCCACATCGCCTCCACGGTCTTCAATAGAAGGTAGAACTCTCTCCTAGTTTTCCATCCTGCCTGTAGGTCTCTTTCGTCGAGATAGCCCCTGTACATGTAGGGGCGATATTTCTCGCCGCGCTGTCGGTCAGCCTGCTGAATAGCCGACTATCCGTGGTGAAGAGATCCAGCTCTGGGTGGCCGGATATCGCTCTTTCCCAGTCCACGATAGAATTCACGTCTCGGTCGTCGACTATCATGTTGTCCGGTTTCAGGTCTTGGTGTACTATGCACGGCGAGCACCGTGTATCCAAAAAGGAGATGTGGTTCTCTAACCACGTCTCCAGCGTTGGGACCAGGTCTTGGAACGGCTCCGACATCTGTGCTAGTTGCTCCTCCTTCAGGATCTCTAGGTAAAGCTCTGCCCAGCTATCCCGGGAATCCACTGCTGCCTCTCCATCGTTGTATGTTAGCCGTCCGAAGCTCTCCATCTTGTTCTCGCGGTGGAGAACTCCCAGCTTGCGTCCGACATCTTTGGAGAGCGATTTCCTCCTGTGTTCCGGTATGTAGCGGAAGTCCGGGGTTCCATGCATTTCCAGGACCTGTCCTTCCTCGTAGGACGTTATCATAAACTGTTCCGGCACCACTGACTTGGTGCCATCAAACCGTATGAGGTCTGGCGTCGGAACCGAACTGACTAAACTCAACGCCGCTGGGGCGGATCTGAATCTTTCCTCGTTCTTCCCCTTGTGACAGAACCTCACCACTACGTCCCCGCCAGTAGTTGAGACCGTAAAGGTTCTGTGCGCCTGCTCGTAACTGTCCTTCACGCTCTTTACTTCCTCGCCGAGGGCTGACTCGACGACCTCCCCTATGCGCTCGCTGTAATCTGGTGCACTGATGTAGATGACCACAAAAGAAACACTCATTAAGTTTACGCCTCTCTTCCAGGTATGTTCAGTGAAACACTGGATGAGCTTGTCTCTGGTGACGTGGCGCGGAGAACGGCGGCTGGGTGGATACTTGCTTTCTCGGCTTTCTTTGTGTTGCCGGCGCCTTTCGCGGCGGGCTATCTCTACCGGTCGATGAGAACCGATGGGCTGCCGGGATTTGGTGACCTGTTCGGTATGTATGTAGATGGGTTGAGGCTGCTGCTGGTGTCAGTATCGGTCTTCCTCCCGGGTTTCGGCGTCATAGCTGCGGCGGAGACTCTGGGTAGTGGGGTGCTCTCCGTTGTAGGTTTTCTTCTGGTTCCCGCGGGCTTCTACGTGATGTATGCCGCGATATACTTGGCGAGCAATGGAGGCTTGCTATCTGTTCTCTCGCGTCGACTTTTGGACATCTCCCTCGACACCAGCTACGCTGTCGCTGTGTTCGGCGGCCTCCTGCTTGCGTCCGCGGCCAGCGTGGTTTACGCCCTCTCGTTCATTCTGCTTGTACCGGTGCTCCTGCTACCTGCGTTTAATTTCTATCAGCAGTTGTTTGTTCACAGACTGGTCAAGAACGCGATAGAAGAGTAGAGAGGTTTCGTAGACTTAAGGATGGAGAACGGCTTCTGGATGTGACGCGAGAGTGGTTTGTCCGTGAGGAGGCAGACACCGACCCCGATTTCGGTTGCGTGCCGTCGAGCCGGTCGGCGGAGGAGCTGTTGGAGAGAGGTTTAGTGGTGCTCGACAAGCCCTACGGCCCTCCCAGCAACCAGGTAAGTTCGTGGCTGAGGAAGAGCCTGGATCTTGGCAAGACCGGTCACTTCGGTACACTGGATCCGCACGCAACGGGTGTGCTGCCTGTTGGCCTTAACAGGGGAACCCGCCTTTCTCCGGCGCTGTCAGAGACCCGAAAAGAATATGTCTTCGAGGTCTCCCTGTCCGAGCCGATCTCCGAGGCCGAAGCTCGGAAGGCGCTGAAGGACTTTGTGGGCGAGAACAGGCAGGTTCCGCCCGAGAAGAGCGCTGTCGAAAGAAAGGAGAGGTCGCGAGAGCTCTATGAGGCCGAGCTACTGGAGTGTTCGGGTTGCACCCTTCTGGCACGAATCCGGTGTGAATCGGGCTTCTATGTCAGGGTTCTAGTCGACCAGCTGGGTGACCAGCTGGGTGTGGATGCAGAGATGCCCGATCTCAGGCGGACATCGCAGGGAGAGATCTCGGAGGATGAGAGTGTAACGCTTCAGGAAGCTGTCGAGGCGTATCACGAGTACTCCGACACAGGGGATGTTTCCGCACTCAGAGGGGTCGTGAAGCCGCCGGAGACCGCTGTTGGACACCTCCCGAAGCTTGCGATCAAGGATACCGCTGTCAACGCCGTGGCTAACGGCGCTGACCTGGGGGCGGGAGGCATATCGAGGCTGCAGGAGGACATATCCGAGGGTGATAGGGTGGCAATCATGACGCTGAAAGGCGAGCTGGTTGCCCTCGCCACGGCAGAGATGACCTCGGAGCAGATGTATGAGGAGCGCGGCGCCGCCGCCGACCTCGAGTCCGTCCACATGGAACCTGAGAGGTATCCACGGAGATGGAACTAGATGCTGGAGTCCGAACGCGATTCTAACTGTTTCCACATCTTCGAGCCGCTGTCGGAGTCAAAATCGTCCTTGTAGAACTCGAGGAACTCGCTGGCGTAGTCCTCTCCGTCCTTGCGTGAGTAGGAAAGCGCTTGTAGAATGGTGTCGAGCTTGTCGCATTCCCTACAGAACCTGGCGAACTCGGTGTCCTCCGACTGAAACTCATTAAATAGATCCTTGAACTCTCCTCTCATCGGCTCAGGGATGTTCTGGATGAGGTCTTCCGCCTTAGCTTCCTCCATCTCCTTTTTTGAGTTGTATCCTTCTTCGTGCGGAGTCACATCGTCGATGTGTGCCATTATCAGGTCGTGTATCAGCAGTGTCTTGACTGCTTTGTCCGAGTCGAAGCCGAGTTCTTCGGCTCTCGCCCACGCCAGAAGTGCGGTACCGAAGCTGTGCGACGCTATGGTATCACGTGGCCTGTCTATGCGTCTGTCTTTCCAACCTTGTCTCTCGGAATGCTTGAGGGATTCTATGTCCTCAAACAGGTTCTCAAGCGCCTCGAGACCCATCGTTCTCTATGTTCTCCACAAGCCTCCGTATCTTCTGCAGTTCTTCGAGCATCTGTTCTTGGATGTTGTCATCAGGGCTGCTGGTTCTTTGGCGGCTGGATTTGGCGTTCTTGTTGATCTGTGTCTGGACTGTGTCGGGGTCGGAGACGCCTCTGAACCTCATCTCTATGCCGCTTCCTCCCGCGGTCGATATGTCGACGTTGCCGTAGCCGAACATTCTGCCTAGGAGTCCCTGTGAGAACGAGGTGTTCTGTATCTTGTCGAACCCGATTTTCTGGACGTCACGCGACAGTATGCCTGTCTTCCTGTACACGCCGTCGCTCGTCACCACGTAGTCGGTGAAGACGAACCCTATCAGCCTCTGTAGCTTCGGGTTTCCGTTCCACAGGACTTCTTCGTCTCCATCAAGCGACAGCCACTCAAACTCTACCATACTTTGACTATGCCGGCCAGCAGGTCATAAATCCCTTGGCTGCGAATGCACAGTTGCCGGGATGGCAGAGTCTGGTTGATTGCGCCGGCCTTGAGACAGGACACCGTCTCTCTACGCGGACGACGATGTTCTAGGGTCGACAGCCGGTGGGGCCTGACAGCCCTTCCTGGGTTCAAATCCCAGTCCCGGCGCACCACACCCGCCGCACAGAGCCAACCATCGATTTGTTTATACATCCCCAACTTGAACCTCGCATATGACCAAGGTAGAGAAGGTGATGTCGGAGCCGGACTTCATCGATGTCGATGCCTCAGTCGAGGAGGCGGCGGACGAGCTGGCGTCCGCGGAGAACACGTTGATAGTGATGGAGGACGGCGAGTTCATCGGTGAAGTCCACGAACACACCGTCACGCGCGCTCTGATACCGGAGGAGAGGCTGGACGAGGAGAAGGTGATAGGTATCATAGGTTTCTCTTTCGACACGTCGTACGAGCCCCAGACGGTTGAGGATGTGGTCGACAGGCACGAGGTCTCCGTCCCTCCGGGTGAGAGCCTTGACGAGGTCGCCTTCCTGCTGGACAAAGAGGATCTGAGGTCTCTTCCAGTGATCGATGGCGGGGATGTCGTGGGCGTGGTGCACGAGAATGATCTGATGGGTGAGATCGCGGGTGGCGGCTAGCCTTTCCGGTCAGGTTCTCCTGGAGACAGCGGTTCTGCTGTTTGCATCGTTCGTGGTTGGAGAGCTCTTTGAGCGGGTTGGCCTCGAGTCGATTCTCGGTTATATCGTCACCGGCCTGGTTCTCGGCCCGTCGTTCCTGGGTTTCTCGGATTCCAGTAGTATCCTCGGGTTCGCGACGATAGGCGCCACCCTCATACTGTTCCAGGCAGGTCTGCGGGAACAGAACGTCAAGGAGATTTTCGGTAACCGCGATGCCCTCGAGCTCGGGACTGCCTCGTGGGCCGTGGGTTCGGTAGCTGTGTTTGCGGCGGTGTTCCTCGTCTCCGAGCGCCTGTTCCCTGATTATGGATTGAGACAGTTCCTGTTCCTGGCTCTGGCATACGGCATGGTGGATATCGGCGTGCCCTCGAAGCTCATGCTGGAGAGGGGTATGCTCCGCGACAGGCTTGGAAGGTACTCGATACAGTCGTCCGTGGTGAACGTTTCCCTGGGCTTCTTGGCCGTTACAGCCGCGGTTATCGTGTTCTCCACGGGTTCAGGGAGATTCGAGAGAATAGCCGGTATAGCCGGCTTCCTCGCCGTGTTCTACCTGCTCCACGAGTTTATAGAGAGACTGGACGACTACATACTGATGTTCGAGGAGACCGAGTCTCAGTTCGCCGTGACCTTCTCTCTCCTGTTGATGATGGCCTACCTGACGCAGGAGGTAGGGCTCTCCTCCGTCTTAGGTGCTTTCTTTGCCGGGGTTATTGTTTCTCGTTCGGACTTTACGGACAGCCGTGCATTCCAGGAGAAGATATCTGCCATCGGTGAGGGGCTGTTTGTCCCGCTGTTTTTCGCTTGGTTCGGGCTTTCTCTGCAGGTGTTTGGCTCGGGTGGTATACTGGCCAATATCGTCCCGGCCACAGTCCTGTTCGCTGCCTCTACGGTGCCGAAGCTCGGTGTAGGTTACTTGGTGTCCTCGAGGCATGGAATCAATAGTCCACTGAAAGCAGCTGGAAGCCTCCTGTCGCTTGATATAGAGACACTGGTGGCTCTCCTGATAGCGATCGATCTCGGCATCCTGGGCGAGGAGATACTCCAGATATTTGCCCCTTCGGTTCTCTTTACGACCCTGACCATAGTACTGATCTTTTCGTTGACCGACCGTCTAGAGGGTTCCGCTTAAGAAAATCGCCTCTGTATCCATGTCTAGCCCCCTGGTGTAGTGGCCAATCATGAGAGGCCCTGGCCCTCTAGACCTAGGTTCGAATCCTGGGGGGGCTATGTGACTGAAGTACACGCCAAGCACATACTGGTCGAACACGAAGAGCACGCCACGCAGCTTAAGCGAAAGCTAGAGAAGGATGAGGGCGAGTTCGAGGAGCTTGCGAGGGAGCATAGTGATGGACCGTCCGGCGAAAAAGGCGGCGACCTCGGCTGGTTTGGGCGTGGTGACATGGTGAAGCCGTTCGAAAGGACTGCTTTCGAGCTAAGCGACGGCGAGGTATCGGAGCCTGTAGAGACCCAGTTCGGCTGGCACTTAATAAAGAAGGAAGGGGAGAGGTAGTGTTGTCACCAAAGGGTTGAAAAAACGTCTCTGTACAATTGTTGTATGTTAATGACAGCTAAACAAATAATAGCAGTAAACCACAAACTCAGTATGTCTCAAGGCAAGATGGCTGCGCAGGTCGCACACGCCAGTCTCTCGGCATACAGAAAGGCCTCTAAGAAACAAACAACAGAGTGGCGAGAAGTCGGTGAGAAGAAGGTTGTTCTGCGCTCACCAGAAAACGGACTCGAGCCTTTGAGGCGAGAGGCGGAGCGAGCAGACCTGCCACACCACCTCGTAAAGGATGCGGGCATGACAGAGCTGGAACCCGGTACCGAGACAGCGCTCGGGATCGGACCTGCCAAAGCTGCGGAGATAGACACGGTAACAGGCGAGTTGAACACGCTACAATGACAGAAGACGAACAAGACGGAATGGAAGAGCAAGAAGATATGTATGACCCAGAGGAAAACCAAATCCAGCAGGACCTGAAGGAACTGGACATCGAGTCGATTCCGGAGTGGAGCTACATGACCGATGTTCCCGGAGTCAGAGGTGTATTGAAGGAGCAGGTCAACGACTTCGTGGTGGAGGAGATGGCCCGTCACGACACCAGCGACGAGGGAGACCACCTTATTGCGAAACTAAGGAAGCAGAACATGACGACGATGGAGGCTATTAACAAGCTCTCCAACATGCTTCACATATCGAAGAGCCGGATAGGTTACGCCGGCAACAAGGACAAGCGCGCGACCACCGAGCAGCACATATCTGTGGAGGGTGTGTCACAGGAGGAAATCAGGCAGATATTCACCGACGAGTTCGAGATAGAGGTGCTCGGCAGGAACGGGCACATCGGGATTGGAAACCTGCTGGCGAACAAGTTCGAGATAACGGTGCGGAAGCTGGAGCTGCCGGTCGACGACATAGCGGACAAGGTGGAGAAGACCAACGAGGAGCTCTCTGGCAAGTTCCCCAACTATTTCGGGGAACAGAGGTTCGGCTCGCCGAGACCCATCACCCACCAGGTCGGGAGACATCTGCTGAGAGGCGAGTACGAGGAGGCGGTGTGGACTTATATTGCGAAGCCCTATGACCAGGAGTACGACTCGATAAGGAAGATAAGGCAGGAGCTCTGGGACACGCGCGTCGTCGAGGACGCAGCGGAGAAGTTCCCGGAGCGCAACCGGTACGAGAAGACGCTGCTGTACCACCTCACAAAGAACGAGGACGACTACAAGGGCGCTATCAAACGGCTGCCAGAAGGCCTTCAAACGCTCTTCATCCACAGCTACCAGTCCTGGATATTCAACCGCGTGCTCTCCCGCCTCGTGGAGGACGGATGGTACGACGAGGAGCGCGAGATCCCGCTGGTGGGATTCAAGACAGATCTCAAGGACGCCCGTCCCGAGAACATGATACAGGAGATCCTAGACGAGGAGGGTGTGAGCCAGGAGGACTTCCGGATGCAGGAGATGTCGGACCTGCGGAGTGAGGGGAGCTACAGGCGGGCGTTCGCCGACTACAGGAACTTCGAGCTCCACGCTGTGGCGGACGACGACCTGAACATGTCGGCTAACAAGATGACGGTTGGGTTTGACCTACCTAAGGGTGCCTACGCCACGGTCTTCCTACGGGAGTTTATGAAGAATTAAACCTGTGTCCGTCAAAATCTAAGTGTCGATGCAGCCAATCGAGTGGGTCTACGTACTGATATTTACGGCCATGATATTCTCGTCCACCCTGTGGTTGATACTGTACATGTCGCGCCGGGACGAGGTGCACAGCGATCCCGACCCCCCCACTCTCCCGTCGGTCACCTTTCCTCGTACCCGCATACAACGAAGAAGGATACGTCCAAGACTGCGTAGACTCCATCTTATCGGTTGACTACCCAAAGGACAGGCTCAACGTAGTGGCGGTGGACGACGGCTCCACCGACTCCACGCTGGAGAAGCTCAGGTCCTACGGTGACGACATACAGGTCATTGCGAAGGAGAACACCGGCAAGGCAAGCTCCATCAACACCGCTCTCGAAACGGCCGACACCGATATAGTAGGATGCCTAGACGCCGACTCCACCGTCAGCAACGACTTCCTGAAGAGCATGGTCGGATACTTCGAGCGGGAGGACGTGAAGGGTGTTACGCCCGCCATGCGGATCGAGGAGCCGGAGTCACTGGCGGAGATGGCTGTCTGGGTCGAGTACGTGTACAACCTGTTCCTAAGGAAGCTGTTCTCACTGTTCGACTCCCAGTTCGTGATGCCGGGCCCCGGGTCGCTCTACGATACCGACTTCCTCAAGGAGATAGGTGGCTGGGACGAGGACACTCTCACGGAGGACATGGAGATAGTGTTCAGGATGGTGGAGAACGGAGCCCTGATAAAGAACAGCACCAACGCAGAAGCGGTGACGCACTCCCCCTCCACCTTCTCGGGTCTGCTGCGCCAGAGGTCACGATGGTACCGCGGCAACTTCTGGAATATGTTACGCTACAGGAACGCCATAATGAACCCGAAGTACGGTAACTTCGGAGCTTTCATACTTCCGTGGAACCTGTTCTACGCCGGAATGGTGGTTTTCATAACAGGTCATCTGATCTACAGGATGGGTGACTTCGTGGTGTCGTCACTCACCGGGCCGGTGTTGCTCAACCTCAGTCTGCCGGGTCTTCAGGCCCTCTCTATGTTCCACATGTTCCAGCTCGCTATAGTGCTTCTCGGCGGAACCATGCTGGCGATAACCGTGAAGACGGCTCCCGACGGCATGAGCTTTCGGGACAAGACCGCGGAGATAGGTATTTTTATGGCTGCCTACGCCTTTATTTACTCGATGTTCTGGATTAAAGCCGGGAAAGACCTCATTGCGGGAAGCGAGGTAGGATGGTAGACCGCAGCATATCGTGGAAGTACCTGGTTGCGGGACTGGGCATCACATTCCTGGTGGTCGGGAGTATCTTCGTCGCTGGGAGGGAACTGACCGAGGTCAAGGTGGACTCCCTGGAGGGAGAAATCTCGGAGCTCGAGATGAATCAGCAGTCTCGCTTCCTCACGTACCGGATGGCGGGAGACTTGGAGGATGGACGTTGCCGATCCTACAGAACGCTCAGGACAGACTCCCTAGAGAGCCTGTACGACGTTAGGCGCAAGCTCACCACGCACGAGAACGCCGGCAAGATATCCAGTCCGAACTACAAGGATCTCAAGAAGAAGTACAACCTCCTCCTGATAGAGGACTACCTGCAGAAACGCCGCGCGGCACAGGAATGCGGCCGGAACTCCACCAGAATACTCTACTTCTACGAGGAGGGATGCGACAAGTGTGACACACAGTCGAAGATACTAACGTCGCTGCGGAGAGATGCCAGGAACGTGTTCGTGTACCCTATTGACACGGGAATAGACCTATCGGCAGTGGACTACCTCTCCTCATACCAAAACGTTTCTGTGTATCCGACTGTGGTCGTCAACGGCAACAGGTCTGAGGGAATAGTGTACCAGAACCAGCTGAGGAACATGTCCCATGCGGAGTAGCGCTGTCGCACTGCTCGGCGTGGTGTGCGCAGGCGTGGCTGTCGGCATATTGCTGTCGGCTCAGTCTACTCCTGCGGACAGCATGTCAGGCGAGTGCGAGGCTTTGGAACAGGAGATCAGAGCTAACCAGTCATTCAACGGGTCGCTGCAGTGCTACCCTCCGGGCGTGATAGATGTCAACCTATCCGAAGAGATTGACGAGAGGACGGAGCTTCAATGCGTGTGCAGAAACGTCTACCGTGGAGAGGAGAGGGTCTTCCCGGTCACTCGATCTCAAGAGCCCTGAGGTTGCGGTTCAGCTCCAGCATGTTGCTGCGCCCCTGCTTCTTCTTGGTTACCGCCCCCTTCTCCTCCAGTCCGCCGACTATGTTCGACACCTTGGCTTTGGAGTACTCGGTCTCATCCACCACGTCCTTCTGCAACATGGATCCGTCTCTGGTGCTTATCATCCTCACCACCTCCTGTTGATCCTCCGTAAGGGTTTCGAACTCGTCCTTGGCTCTGCTGCCTCTGTGAAGGCGGTAGTAAAGGTAGGCCCCGAGAATAACGAGGGTGGCAAGGGCAGCACCTGTTACTATCCATAGGGTTCTGTCGGGCCCCTCAGAAAGTGGCTCGTAGACGGCCGAGAAGCGTTTCTCCTCCCCGAATCCGGGTTGCTGCGACCAGACGACCTTGAACCTCCTGCCGTCTACACTTCTTCTCTTTCCGTCTTCTGGCCTGACCGGGGAGAAAGACGAGTTCGACGGCACGAGGCCCTCCCCGCGAGGCAGAACCACGTCCAGTTGGAAGCGCTCCGTTATCCTCACGAACGATTTGGAATAGTTGAACACCGATTTACCGCCAGATCGACCGACGAGCCCGTCCGTCCCGAGCTCTATGTTCGCAGAGAAGTTCTCGGCCACCACGGGACAGGCCACCTCCGACCCCTCGTCAAGCTGTCTGGCGGTGCATGCGTCCTCCAAAGCACCCACCTGCGAGCCTATCACTTCGTCAACGGTGTAGGACGTGGTGTAGGTGAACTCGTCGCCGGCGAAATCACTTACCGACATCTCAACGTTCACGGTCTCGTTCTGTAGGTCGGCGGTGACGTTTTCGGAGTGCACGGTCACTGCCGCGGATGCGCTGGAGAGCAGGACCGCGGCCAGGCCGAGGTGTATGGCTGCGCGGGATGTTTTCACGGTCAGGTTTCCTCTGTGTTTGATACCAGGACTCCTCCTGCACCCATCTGTGCGTACTGGTGCATGGTGGATGCTACTTTCTGCATCGCTTCCTGTGCCTCTCCAAGCCCTATGCTGTACTGGTCGGGACCCTGTATCTGGACGTAGGTCGGCCCGTAGTTCAACACGGTCTGTATTGCCGTGTCGAAGCCGTCGAATCCGGCCGTGACCTCCACGACAGTCGAGTATCCCTCTTCTAGACCCGGATGAGGATCCTCCATCTGTTTGACATCGTCGCGGTCGACCTCTTTCACCTCTATGCCGTCTTCAACCTTCAGGGTCTCGACGTGTTCGTCCATAGATTCCTCCACGGCGTCTTCCTCTTCGCCAACCGCCTCAAACACCATCCAGACCACGGGTCCGTCCACGCCCAATTGTTTGCTGTCGAGTTTTTATACGCCAGTCCCTCCGTGAGGTAGTTGTGAGTCTGGCGGACGTGGGGCAGCTGGATCTAACTGAATACACGTTGGATCGGGCTGAGATGGGAAAGGTGCTTATCGTGGCGTCGGCGACTCTGCTCGTCGTTTCGGCACACGCAGTATTACAGTTCTCGGCCACCGAATCCAGGCTTTCCGACGCATACGCGGACTCCCAGAGGGCATCGAGCGTTGTCGAGTCACAGAGCTTCAACAGGAGCCTGAGAACCCTGGCGTCGTTTCAGGCCGGGACCCAGATCAGCAGACAGGTCCGGACTCTCGTTGACACAGCCTCCGCGATGGAGACAGCATCGCAGGACATACAGGAGGCCCGCCAAAATCTTGGAGACAAAAGGGAGATGTACCAGTGGTTGGTTGTGATCTCGGTCGCGGGTCTTGCAACAGGCCTGGCTGAGAGGTATATCTGATGGTTGGAGTGGTGCGCCGGACAGGGGCTCTCTTGGTAGTAGCATGTCTATGGTTGTCGATGGCGCCGTCCTCCGCCGCACAGACCCCCGTTCAGCCCAACGCCACGGGGTTCTTCTATCCAGAGCTGACATATAGAGAGGACCAAAACAGTGATATCGCTCATTTCCCCTTAGGTGGATCGGAAGACGTCAAAGGATCGGTCGGCGGCGTGGCCTCTGTGTTCGCTGACTACGACAACGACTTCAGGGTTGAACTGGTTGTGCGCGACACCAGCTCTGCGTACTTGAAGGCATTTTTCAGAAGAAATAGCACGTTTGAGCCTATTACAGGACAGTTCGACAAGCCGAAGAGCTCAAGTCCTCTGGCGGTTGGGGAACTGGAGGGCGATGGCAACAACAAATCCGACATCCTGTTTCGCAATCAGAACAGTAACCTCGGTGTCATAGATTCCGAGCGCTCCACAGAGTTCTCTCCCAGCGGGTTCATAAATCCCGTGGACGTCGGCGACTTCGATGTGGATGGGTATGAGGAGATTCTCTACGTTGACGGAAACAACAGATTGAGAAAGTTTAACTACATACCACAAGACACGGATACTTCCAGCTCTTCCCCGGTATCGTCGACTGACATCACAGGCAGCCGGTTTGGCACCATGGTTTCCGACGCTGACTCCGATGGTCTTCCGGAGGTCGTGTTTCCAAACGCCAGCGGCTTGTTTGGGATAGACA
>KB659952.1_pt20 | contig 39132 bp, 42 predicted proteins | sample 558768 | NCBI scaffold set KB644980.1 | reverse complement strand
GCATGAGGTCGAATCATGACCACCGCCAGTCTCACCCAACCACTCAAAGACCATCTCATCGAAATCCGTCAAGAGTACAATTACAGCAGTCTTGATGAAACAGTCGTCAACGTCCTCATCAATGATGTCTCCCTCACTCGAACCATCGAAGACGCAAACACGCTCGATGATAAGGGTGTTATCAAAGTCAGTGACGAAACGTTAGAGCTACTCAAAGTTCACAAAGACAAAGCAGACGCCAAGACCTACGATGATTTACTCCGTGAACGCTCTGGTGCAACGAGCCGAGATCACGGCGAAGAACCCATCGAGTGGGAACCTCTTGATGCATAGTTGATGTATTAACGACTTCATCTACGGAGACTTGTACATGTACAATTTCAATTATGTGTATGTGCTCGCTACCATGGTCAGTCAAAACCTACGACGATTTACTCCGTGAGCGGTCTGATATGACCAGTCGAGACCCATGGTGAACAACCAATTGAGTGGGAGCCGCTCGACGCGTAATCATAGCCAAACCAAGATATATATTTGAAACCAAGATCTTGGTTTGCCTCACGACGGATCATCAAAATCAACGTCCTGCTTCTCATCTCGCAAATCCTCAATCTTATCCAATCGGACGTTCACATCCATCTCCTCACTGTTCTGCAACTCTCTAGCAATTATCTAGAAATGCGTAACTCAATCATAAATCAGTCGTCTTCCTCCCAGTAACTGCTCATATAATCGAGAATTCGTCGGTAGTTCCGATGTTGATACTTATGAGGTTAGTAGAGAGACAGTTACAATCATACTCACGCAGGCAGTCATCGTAATCACAGTCACGTCCATGTTACAGACTCACAATTACGAACACGGACACAGAGCCGTAGCTTGGCGCAGACGTAGATCCAGACGACCAGATGAGCGCTGTGCTGGTGGTCAACAAACTCGGCGAGAAGTACCGCATTACGGCTGATGGGACCATTTCAGAGGAACCGGTGGCTAATCGCCTTGCGGAAGTAGCTCAAGAGTATCTGTGCGGTGACGCTCAGACTGAGTCCTGAATCTCACAGACGAATCACCATTTAGCGTCGATACGAGGCGGACTAACCGAAATACTAAGATGACTGTTCTACGACTGCGACTGTGCCGACTCTCTGTTCTGCTTCTTTACGCACCACTCAAAAGCTCCTGTTGAAGTTCATCATCTGTTTCACCGAAATTACACCCCAGACGGTATCCGAGATTGTCCCACGTAAGATCCTCTGGTGGTGGTCCATCGGAGTATTTTGACGATTCATCGTTGTCTTTGAGATCCTTCACGGCGGCTGTCCACCCTCGTTTGAATGCCCCTTGTCGGTCAGGTCCAGGGTTCTCCTGTCTAATATCTCCGGTAGGGATTATCGGACTATCCATATCTGCTGTATTGAAAGCATGTTTGAAAAAATCAGGTGCCTGAGCCACCGAATATCCTCTCCAGTCTTGATATCATCTCTGTCAGGAGCCGGTATCATCGTTTCAAGAGAAATTATCGAACCCATAACAACACATAATTTAATGACACTGACCTGGCACTGAACGAGGTTGAACCGGCTTAATTCAACGTGTGAGCGAAGCGCAGATACTCAACTATCTTCCCAGCAGTTCGCTAAGAGGCATGTACAAAATCTAAAACCGGGTGTCATGCACGAAATCAAACATAATTGCTTCGTCCAGAGAGCGCGGAGCCTTGCCATAGGTCATTCATTGCACGTACCTGTTGTGCGACAAACATGAAGAAGTGAAGTCTGGACACCGACCATGTTAGATGCTCGTTCAATCGAAGAACTGGCGTCGCTGTTCAGCCTTCTCGGATTCGGTCATCTCATTATAATGTTTATCAAGCACATTGACCGATACGTTTGCACGGTCACCGATAATTTGTTTTGGAGTTTCAGCTTGGAGGTAATTGGTGATGCTTCCACGTCGAACTGCATGTGGACTCATGCTCTCAGGGCATCCTGAGGGGGCAGAGTACCCCTGTGCAGCCTCGCAGGTCTCTCTCGGTCTATTGGACAGTCATCAGAATACACACAGGGACGCATGTATGCGTAGACATGACTTTGGATAGTCTGTCCATGAATCCGACCATGTGACGTAGCCAATAACGGTTCACGCCTGTATTCATCAGTCACAGCCGGGCGTTGGTTAGCAATCCAGTCGTCTAACAGTTCGCAGAGTGATCCTCGCAAGGCGATGACCCGTTCACCACGTCCTTTATTCTTGATTGGCGTTCCTGTCTCGGGGCGATGCTTGACAGCGAGTTGTTGTCTTTCAGCATCGTAATCACCTACGTCCAGTGCGACAGCCGCCCCACGTCGAAGCGCAGTTCGCCACAAGAGTTCCACAGCGACGTGTTCGACAGACGCGTATTCGTACTTGCGGAGGTACTCAAGCACCATTGTGCTATCCTCAGGATCAAGCATCACTTCTCTAACGTTGTCGTTGTGATCTAGATTGGGTGATTCGACTGATGTAGACAGATCCTGTGTGACGGCATTGATAGACTCACACCAGCGGATGAACACGCGAAGGGTATCCATCTGCGTCTTGAGAGTCACATTGTTGATTCCTCCGTCGTCACGTCGCCAGAGTTTGTATCGCTTCAAATCACGGCTGGTGATGTCGTTGAGGTTGTCAATGGCTTTTTCGTCACACCACCGAATGAAATGTCCAAGACGTGATCCGTGGCTATACAGGGTCCAGTCGGAGACTTCAGTTTCTTTTTGTGTGAGATACAGGTTGAGTGCAGTCGCCGGTTCGATTGATTCGAGATGCGTCATTGGTATGTGTCTCTACGAACCGGGAGACGTGCTTGACTCGGTGTTGTTACTGAGTGTTTGCGTCCGGTTGTTTGTGGTATCGACCGGCCGCTTAGCCCACGTGGTTTCGCCAGGTGGCTTCGATGCTGTCGCGGGTGAGGGGTGCAGGGAGCGACCGCCGGGATGCGACTGAACCGCGAACATGGGAAGGGGGTTCTGGCACGAGCGTAGCGATGTGTCAGGTTCCCTTCCCTAGGTTCCAAATCCTGCAGCGCCCATGACTACGAGCGGCTTGACTCTATTGTCTTTATTTGGTACAATCATCGATGGCACTCTTTGTTGATATGAACTATCGATCTTGACCGACAATCCTGCTGTCATAGCGGTTCCCCCAACACAGGTGGCATTAGCCGTACAGTGTGTGAAATCAGAACAGAACTCAGTAGCAATCGGGTGTCAGCAGGCCCATATTCATTCGGAGCCACTCGCGGCGATCCTCCTAGTCTATCATAAAAATAGGGAGGACGTTCCAGAGCGCGCCAGAGTGCTCATATAATCGTCAAATAGTTGCTCTACAGGAAGCTGGCTCTATCGAATTATATTTAATCAATGGATAGATACCGATATGTCACAATACACATACACTCAGATACAAAGCGGTTGCACTCATGTAGAATCCTCAGCAATTGACTTCGGTCAGGCTGGCGTCTCATATTCCGCAGCAGTTGAGTTCTGTGTGCTCGTGATTATATATAGTCTTGCCCTCACAGTGCTTGGCGCCTGGCGGGGGGTTGTCACTTCGAACAGCTTGTCTGGTGAGGAATCGGGATCACGATCATAACATTACCCCTTCATCATGTCAGTTTTGATAATTAGGATCGTGAGAGATACAGGGACATCGTTGAATCTCAACTTAATTTCTTCTCAAACCGGATTAGCTGTGATTATCAGTAGGCTCAAGCAATCTCCAGATGACATTGTCGCAACTATCGCCACGGTGCTTCTGTTCATACGACTCGTCGGTTAATTCTTCGCTAATTTGAATCGAGGTTCGTTCCACATTATCGGTGTCATGTGCAGGTGACATAATCCTGCATCATTGATATGATAGTGTATAACATAAGATTATATTCATCATAGATGACTGCTGCAATCCAACCCCGACGCGCCAATCAGCGAGTCAGATGATTATTGGGTTACGTTTCATGCAAACCCGAAAACATGGATATGGAATTCTCAAGAAGATTGTATAGACATGATTTTGATAATCAATCCTAGTCGAGAGGACGGGAGCCTCCCGGAGCTGGAGCAACTGATGCAAATTCGCTTAATTCCGGAGAAAATTTTCATGTGAATATTATATTAAATCAGTTGTTAATGCAAGCCCCTCTGGAGTAAGGGGTTTGTCTGGAGTAAGTGGGGCATGATCACACCGACAGAGGGGGGTTGAGATGAGTCTACAATAGCCACACAACTAATCTATATACTGAATCTAAAGCTCGTCTTGATCATTCACATACTCCTTCCTCCCGTAGCATCCTCACTATTTCCCTCGGGCGACGTGGGCAGGGAAATAATGAATGACGAAATCATTCGCTACTGTATAAACATGTTATTTATACAAGCTACAGAACAGTCCGATCACGAGTCATCTATCCATTTGTATGGAACAGAGAGCCCCCGCCGACAAACGAAACAGAGATACTGAAACAATCGAGCGATTCATTGTATCGTCTCTGATGGAGAATAGTGACCGGACTGATTGATGACCGTACACTCGACGACGACTCAGTGTGGCGTTGGACGACCATCGCGACCGGATGGCTGCTACTTTTATTCGTCGGTGCATACCTAATCACGCCAGCTAGTATCCTCCCGCTGGTGATGACCGATCTCGGTATCACTGAATCCACAGCGGCTGCAGTTGTTTCGATGCCACAGATCGCTGCAACAGTAATTGGTATTCCAGTCGGCATCTATCTTGACCGCGTTGAGACCCGCGCGGCGGTTCCGGCCGCAGCAGCCGTGCTCTTTATTGGCAGCACCGGTGACTGGTTCGCTGCGAGCAGGGGCATCGTCTCGTTGTTGATCGCCTCGCGATTACTTGCCGGTGTCGGGATGTTCGTGTTGTGGGTGACCTGTATCAGCGTTGCGGCAAGTACGTTTCGACCGACTAGGCGGGCAACGGCGACATCAGTCATCATCTCCGGCTATCCGGCAGGGTATGCGCTCGGACAACTGGGTGCGCCACGCATCGCCGCTATTGTGGGCTGGCCGGGAGTATTTCCGGTCTTCGGCGTCGCGGTGCTGATGATGTCGTTCGCCTTCTACACCGCTGTCGGGCGCGTATCGCGGTTCCATGCGTCTACGGAACCGATGACGATGCTCGGTTTCAAACGGGTGATTCGGAACCGGAACGTGTGGGCGGTCCTCGTCGTCACGATCCTAGGCTACTCGTTGTATATGATATTCAATTCATGGATGCCGACATACATCACTCGCCGGTTCGGCGTCTCGCTGGCAGAGAGCGGCACATTCGTCGCGCTGTTTCCCGCGGTCGGGATTCTCGCCCGACCGACTGGAGGATGGCTCTCGGACACGGTGCTGGGTCAACGACGACGGCCTGTCTTCGCCGCCTCATTCGTCGGAGCTACCGTGCTCGTGGTTGCGATGTTTTACAGCACGACGATCGCGGTGCTAGTCGCGATACTTGTTCTTGCAGGGGTGTTCGTCCAGTTGCAGATCGGGCTCATGTACCAGTCGATTCAGGAATTCGTTAACCCCCAGGCTGCCGGGACGGCAATCTCGCTCGCGAGCGTGACCGGGATGGGTGGGTCGTTCATTGGACCCGTTGTAGCCGGAGAACTGGTCGCTACTACTGGAATCGATGTCTGTCGTGTTCGTGTTCGCGGTCGGTCTCAGTGTGATGGGAGGACTTACTGTCTGGCAGATGGCCGAGTCTGGCGAGTCTGGCGACCCTACGACGCTAGCCTGATTGCACCCTTTACCTGGCTGACCGTGTGTGCAAGATTCGTCTTTCGTCTTTCGCACTGATCTACTCGTTAATTTACACAGTCACAGTCACAGTCACAATCATCATGACAGTGGCGCTGACTATTGCTTTCTGGTGTGAGAGCACTCCCGCGGATGCGGATGTAGCACAGATCAGATGTGCCCCTATCGATTATGTGTGCCGTGTCCGCCCACGCCAGAGGTGATATTATTCGGCATCCGTCTCCCGAATCTTATCCTTTAGGTAGATCAGGTAATGGACGCCTCCAGCTTTTCATCTCATAAAAGACGTCTGTCATCTTCTGTAGAGGCGGCAAACGTCTCGATAATCCTGACAAGTGACCCCTCACAGGTGTATCTACTGTACTCACACAACTTACGATAAGAATCTATGAGAGTATAGTAGGAGCTCTCATTTGACTCCTACATAAATATGAAAAGATAATAGACATATTTGCTCTGCTATCGATGCCACGGAGAGTTATGAATCAAGTGCGGAGTGACAGAATATGAGACGCCGAGTTGGAACGAGTCTATATGCTGGAGTACTGTTCACGGTACTCGGCGTGATTGCGTGGGGGAGTGGGCAGCCGGTCATCTTTCCGAGCCTCGGTCCAACCGCTTTTGTTCTCGCGTTTGACCGACGGAGTGAACGAACACAGACGTATCGAATCATCGGTAGTCACTCTATCGGTGGAATTGTTGGTTTGACAGCGTGGACAGTGGTGGCAGCAGGGGCTTCGATTACTGAGACGCCAATACCATTCTCCATACAGGGCTTTCGCCTAGCTGCAAGTGCAACAATCTCCATCGTACTGACCAGTTGGGCAATGATAGCCGCTGATGCGATTCATCCACCCGCTTGTGCTACGACACTCATTATATCACTTGGTCTGCTTTCGACACCGTTGCGTGTCGCCATTATTATTGGAAGTGTCAGTGTTCTGGTTCTGTTTCACACTGGCGTGCTATTCATATTCAAGCGCATTGTTGGTGAATCTCACCCGCTATACAGTGAGGAGAAGTCCGGTTAACGAGCAGTGTGTTTTCGTGTGTGAACCACCCGACCCCACCCGCTCACGGCCTGCACCGTTCGCTCCCTGAGGATGGGGATTCCTGTTTCTATGACGCGCTTTCCATCCCATCCACAACCTCGGAACTACCCGACGAGCTAAATTCACCAGCTTCCAGGCAGCGATTTGTTATGCTTGATTAGTTTTATGATGAGTGACGTCACGGACGTCATCAACTACTATATTTATTGAACAAAGAACTGGTATAATGCAAGCAACGACCGATCTTGCTGTTATCGGTGCTGGTCCGGCGGGCTACACCGCGGCTATTCGTGGCGCACAGAAGGATCTTAATGTCGTCCTTATTGAGCGTGAAACCATCGGAGGCGTTAGTCTCAATCACGGCTGTATTCCGGCGAAGGCGTTGATTCACGCTGCTGGATTCCAGAAGGACATCGATCACTGGAATGCTCTTGGCATCGAGACCGATTCCGTCAACGTCGATTTTGACGCCATCCAAGACTGGAAAGACAGTGTGATCGACCAACTCGACCAACAGGTTCTCGATAGTCTTGATCACCACGGCGTCGAGTTACTCGAAGGGACCGCTCACTTTGTTGATTCAGAGACACTTCAGGTCGACAGTAGCGGCGGCACCACTGATAACGAGACGCAAACAATTGACTTCGAGACGGCGATTATCGCCACCGGTTCGAATCCGATCGAGATTCCCGGACTCGAGTACGACCAACCAGGTGTCATCACCTCACGGGATATTCTACAGGTCGACGACGTTCCCGACGAGATCGTGGTTGTCGGTGGCGGTTACATTGGGATGGAGGCTGTCACCAAATTTTCGAAGTTCGGCGCGCGCGTCAAAATCGTTGAGGCACTCGACCGCGTGCTCACCCAATTTGAGCCGGAGATCGTCAACTCGATTCAGGAGACAAGCGAGATGTACGACAACGATATATACACCTCGACACTGGCTCAGGGCGTCGAGTACGACGATGGAACGCCTGTGCTCGTTGCTGAACAGGACGGAGAGGAAATCCGACTGTCGGGCGATCATATCGTCGTCGCTGCCGGTCGAACACCAACTTCAGCGTACGATCGGTTAGCGCTCAACACCACCAATGTTGAACTCACCGACGATGGTTTCATTGAGGTTAATAATCAGTTTCAAACAGCCGACGATTCCATCCTCGCAATCGGTGATGCGGCCGGTCCGCCATATCTAGCCCATATCTCGGTCCGAGATGGAAAGACCGCTGCGGCGGTCGCTGCCGGTGAGGAACGGACTGTCGACGCTGAGTACATGCCGACAGTCATGTACACCGACCCCGAGGTCGCGACTGTCGGTCTGTCGGAAGCCGAGGCTACCGAGCAACACGACGACGTGTTGATCGGTCGCGTGCCGATGCAGAGTTCAGGTCGCGCGTTGACCACTGATAAAACATCGGGCTATCTCAAGATTATTGCCGATACCGACGAGCAACTGTTAGGCGTACGGATCGTCGGTGCTCGCGCGTCTGACACCATCGCTGAGGCGACGCTGGCGCTCAAGATGGGTGCCTCGTTGGATGACATTTCGACAACGATGCATGCCCACCCGACGTTTCCCGAGACCCTTGTTGAAGCTGCCGAAGCCGCACAAGGTGAGGCAATTCACGTTCACTAAACCATGGCTAGTCCAAACGCCGACTGTTGAGTATGACTCTCACGCAAATTGCCAGCAATTCAATAACCTCCTCGAAAGCATGTGTCCTGAAGCGAAGATTCTTTATTTAATATATTACCCTAGATCAGCATATATCCACGATACTCAATCTAACATGTTTGCTTGCATAGAAGAACTACAGTGATTGTCAGAGTCACCCACATAGCTAATTTTGCTGATGTGGGTACAGTATGAATTTTTCACTCTGAATCTCGCACGCCGTCCGGGAGGTTAGCGCCGGTGAGATCTGCACCCTCGATATCGGCGTCGGAAAGGTCGGCACCACGGAGATCGGCATCAGTGAGGATAGAACCGTTGAGTTTGGCGCCGGTGAACTTGGAACCCCTCAAGTCGGCGCCGGTGAAGTTTGTAAACGGGAATTGGTTTTTGGAAAGGTCCATGCCTATTGCACTGGTGCCGGACAGATCTGCACTCGTAAAGTTGGTGTTCATGAGGTCGGCATTCGAGAGGTCGACACCCATGAGGTCAGCACCGGTGAGATCCGCATCAGTGAGGTTCGCACCAGAGAGGTCGGCATCTGAAATCTCGGCACCGGCAAGGGCGGCGTCAGAAAGGTTAGTATCAGAAAGATTGGCACTAGGGAGGCTCGCGTTCATTAGGTTAGCGTCCGTGAGGTCGGCATCAGTGAGGTTTGCACTAGAGAGATCGGCATTGGGGAGGTCCGAATTTGTTAAGTTGGTGCCCGTGAGGTTAGCGTTTGAGAGGTCAGCATCAGTGAAATCGGCTCTGGAGAGGTCGGCGCCAGAGAGGTCAGCGGAGCGAGCGATGGTACCAGAAAGGTCGGCAGCGCTGAGATCGACGCGTAAGAGGGTGGCACGAGCGAGGTCTGCCTCCAGCAGGGAACTAAAGCGAAGAGTAGCGTCAGAGAGATCTGTATATGTGAGTTCGGCACCAGAGAGGTCCGCACTTGAGAGGGTAGCGCGAATGAGATTCGAAACGGTAAGGTCGGCATCGGAAAGATCCGCATTGGTGAGGTTTGCGCCTGAAAGGGTGGCATGGAAGAGATCTGCACCCGAGAGGTCGGCAGCGCTGAGATCGGCACCCGAAAGAATGGCGTAAGAGAGGTCCGCTTCTGGGAGATGAGCATCAGATTGAATATCTGTTTTCGTGAGCGTGTCGCTATTTGGAATTGAGAATTCATCTTGGAGCATTATTTGGTGAATGTGGGGTTGATTGGAATAATTCTGCTTTAGATATCAATCCCGGCTCGTGTCGCCGGGTTCGGGTCACTGTTCCTCGGTATGGCAACAGTCGTTTCTGACTCTGATAAATTGTCAGGTAGATGATTCCCGTGTTCACGTCTTTGTAGTAACCGATTACCGGTCACTTGGATATGAATCATATACACTAGCTCATATTTGTGGTTTATTCTACGATATTTAGCAGTTTATAGGCGCTAAGCCCCGTCCTCAAGGAGTGATGCGAATCCGAAATACAAGTGCACACGTGAGGGCACGCATTTTCTGAAAGTCGAAGCTGCACCTGCTGGCACGACCAAAGAATGTGCTTCGTGTGGTGTTGCGTCTGATAAGCCGTTGTGGGCTCGAGAGCACTCGTGACCTGCTTGTGGTTTTGACATGGATAGGGTAGGGATGCAAACGCAGCGCTGAATATACTTTCTCGTGGTTTTGAAGCGCTAGGACTAGGATTGGGACAATCCGACTCTGGAAGGTCTGTGGAGACTGCGCTCGCGCTCGCTCTGTTCACTTCGTCGGGTGTGTCCGATGTTGTGGATGTGGATGTGGATGTGGATGGAGAGCGCGTCGTTGAAACAGGAAGCGGAAGCCTCACCCTCACCGCACCGGAGCCGCGCTAGCGGCTGAGTAGGGTGGGGTAGTTCACATTAAACTGCCTCTTAACAGATCACTTCTAGCAACTATGTGGGCACGATGTAATTTTTTTGTCGATTAGTGTCGAATTATTGATCAGCTACCCGCTTTAGAATCTGTGGCGTCACGATAACCTCAACGGCTGCAAACAACAACATAATATTACTGACCAGCTCGTCTTCAATGAAGAAAACCGCCATTCCCACGATTAACCCTGCAGTCAGTATTGATTGCCCGTATCGGAAGAGAGGGCTTTGAACTAATCCCATTATCTTAGATTGTTATAAGAAGAAATAAAAATGTAGTTTGAATCTTCTGACCGTGAAAATCGGCTGAGACGTAAGTATATATTACATATTTATTTTAATAATCACATGATATGTATGACACAATCTCTAGACCCCAAACGGTCTAAGAATAGTAGATTATCACACACTCTGTGGCTTTCATAATCAACGTGAGCGGATCATGTCGAGACCCGGGTCCGGTCCGGGTCGGGGGTAATCCACAGGAGACTAATTCGACTCTGGCAGCCGTTGTGACGCCCAGAATAGGACAGCTAACCCGACTACAATTGCTATTGGTATGCGCAAAAACTCTAACCCGGCTTTGAGCATTATCAACAGAATGAGTCCAACATCATCGCCGATGGCTGGCGTTGTGGTTGGCATTACCGGGAATCGAGTAGAAAGCCCCGGCTTTCGCGCGGGGAGGATGTCAACATACGTGGGGCTCTAGAAATAATGTGACATGAATGGACACGGTTATTAGTACAGTCATAACCACAGTTTATAGAATTCCCACTGGCAGTTGTTCACATAAAAATAGAGACTCAGCGGTCGGATAAATCCACACGCGAAAAAAGAGAAGATGACCAACCATTGGATCAAACGAGACCAAGGAACAGATATGGCAGGCAATCATAGAACTGTGCCAAATTACTTAACGTATGAAACCGGTAGTATAGCGTGATTGCTAGGGCATATCTCCGGATTAGTCGAGAATATCACTCTGGATGAGTCAGCCTCGATTAATTCTGAGAGCCGGGATTATCACTCAATTTCCCATACCCTAGCAGTCATTCTTACTGTTATGCTATCATAAAAAATCTAGTGATTTTTCTATTCTCAGAGTAGCAACACTATTTTTTCGTTATGTCAGACTGCGTAATTATAGTGTGTTTAATTGATTGATATTGGTGAGTTGCTGATGTATTAAACATTGATTTGTGTCTATTTCGTGGATAGAAGACGCATACATCAGATACTGCTATTGAGGCCTATACGTTATGATTGATGAGAACCGCTAGCTTTGACCATATATTACCGATTGTATTCAGTCCGCGGTTACAACGTTGGTGTGGATTCTAGAACGGATTCGAGTAGGAAGGCGGCTATGATCGGGAGACCTACATTGAGAAGGATTTCAATCACAACGACTGCCCCAACCACAACTGCTGCACCCCGAATTGAGATATTCCTGACCCTCGCGACCGCGTACGTCCATATCACTCCAGCCCAGACGTACGCTCCTGTGTTCACCACGTAAGTGATGATAGCTCCTGGACTCTGAACGGCTTGTTGAATCTGTTGTGGGTCAGTAATGCTCGCTCCGGGCGTAAAAACGAATGCGATGATTCCCCCGACTATAGGAACAAGGACTCGTGGAGCGAAGCCCCATCCAATGGCTGCTAACAGGTCACGAAACTCGCCATCACCGGCGAATATAAGCGAACCGATGAAAAATAGCGCTCCAATGATCAGCCATGAGATGAATGGTCCAACTACTCCAAGCAATCCCCCGATAATCACCAGAATGAGATCAACTACACCGACATCTGCAAATGTTATTTCGGTGGTAGCGAATGATGTTAGAACTGAACCGAAAAGTCCGGCAATTCCGACGGCAGCGACCACTAACGCTGGACGAAACAGACTGGACTCAGCTGTGTCCATGTGTACATTGTTTCTGAAGAACGATGCTGGATGTATGATGGCGCGTTGAATATCCGATATCATACTCAACCTTGTATCTCTATATCTACCTCACTGTGAATCACATATAACCCATGTGACTGATTGCTCGAATTAGATTGCAAAAAGAGATGCAGTGATTAGTTTGTGACTACAACTGTGATTATGACTGGCATATTCAGACTCATACACGATGCGGTGGGTTTTAATTCAGTTATACGAATCACTGTCATGTGTGATACATAATCTTGTATGTAGCGCTCTCCAGTCAATTCCATATGTGATTGCTGCCGCTATGTTGGCTGCTATCGTGGGATATCTACGCGGAGGATCAATTGGTTCCGCACTCGTGCTTTCTTTTGCCGTTGGTCTAGGAGTGACGTTCGGTATTCTTGGGTTTGAAACGTGGAAACGATACGTCTGAGTATACTCATTTCCTGACTCTCGATAGCTTAGTCGGTCTCTCGTGACCTGAGAAAATAAGTACTTTCCCTCAAAGCGGTAATTCGAGGACTTGCAGTAGAGTTTAGACCTCGACGGCGGCAACGATCCCTCTCAATTATAATTGCGATTACGATACGTGAACCGTCTCGGGGTCAACCCCAAGATACTCGCCTTACTTATCTGTATAACTCTGGATATAATACGAAATACGAGGATGAATATTGAGATACTCACGACCACGATTCGCAAATTTCCCACCGACCGTTGTCAGAACAGATCCAGAGACTCGGACTTTGATTCAATAATTCTAAAAATCTCTCAGTTGTAATATGTGATTTCAATATCTGAGTGGTCGTGTCTCCAGCTATCTCAGGCGATATATCTGCTGTATGCCAGCGACTTGCCCGTGTCGATGAGTTCGGGAAACTGCTCTCGGATGTTGGCTCTGGTCGCAATCGGTGGGCATCATAATCAAAATCAATCTCTGAAGCTGAGACGATGGTGACCATAGCATCACGAAACAACTGTTTGATGTCTTCCAAATTTGACTCCGGGATCTCAACTGTCACCGGCTGGACCTCCCGGACCGCGTCATAGAATACCTGCTGATTATCGCTGAGGCTCCGAAACACCTCCTCATTCAGCAAGATCGCCAGTAGCACATGCATATGATCAGTCTCGATGATGTGAGTCTGTTCCTCATAGATATTCGAAGACCGGATGATATTGTATGGACTCTCCTGACCGTTCCCACGATGCTGGCTGAACGTACGTTTACCGAGAGTCGAGGAGAAAGCCCGGTCGTTTAGGATGGATGGGAATGAATCCGGCAGATTTAGACCAGTAAAGAAACCGCCGTGCGCTAACCGAGGCGGTCTCCCCGCCTGTCCCGTGTAATCGGACAGTATCGGTTCACGCTGCATTTCAGGCAGAAACACCCTTTGCTTTCTGTGCTGACACTCAGGCTTGTCGTTAGCACAAGCACAGATAGCTCCGAGTCCTCATGTCGAGGAGAGGAGCCCCGGCTGGTTGGCACAGCCAGTCGTGTTCCATGTCGGAAGATGGCAAACCATAATATCCCAACTCAGCGCAGCGGCATGATGTCGTGGGAATCCTCGCTGTTTAGGCGGGGAGGATGTCAAAGTATCACCATGCTGATAGTGAGTCTGAGATCGCACATCTCCGTTGTGTCGAGATTGTTTATATCATCTAGTATTCAACCTAGATCTGTTACCGATACTGTCAGCACTGATACTGCTGTTATGAGTAATGTCGCTATCCGAACTTTCCAGTAATGTAGTCTTCAACGCGTTCACTGTGTGGATCCTCAAACACCTGATCAGTGTCGCCGTACTCGACAAGTTCACCACCGGTAAGGAAGACTGCAGTTTGATCCGAGATACGTGCCGCCTGCTGCATATTGTGCGTGACAATTACGACCGTATACTCTTCGGAGAGTTTATTGATTAGGTCCTCAATTTTCGCTGTGGCAATCGGGTCAAGCGCCGATGCTGGCTCGTCCATCAGAATAATCTCTGGGTCGACAGAAAGACACCGGGCGATACAGAGTCGCTGTTGTTGTCCACCGGAAAGCCCGAGTGCATTATCATCGAGTCGATCGTTAACCTCGTCCCACAGGGCTGCATCGCGGAGACACTGTTCGACCAACCGGTCGCGCTCTTCTGCGTCACTCCGGTTCAAAAGCCGGGCAAGAATGCCTGTGTCGAGGTCACCATGTTTTTCAGGACCATACGCGATGTTCTCACGAATCGACTTTGGGAACGGGTTCGGTGATTGAAATACCATGCCAACCCGCTTACGAAGCTCAACAAGATTGACTCCATCCTGATAGATCTCTTGATCATCAAACCGGACTGAGCCATCTATTCGTGCGGAGTTGATCCGATCGTTCATTCGATTTAAACATCGAAGATACGTCGATTTTCCACACCCTGATGGTCCAATCAGTGCAGTGACGCTTTTTTCAGGAATCTCCATCGCGACGTTTTTGAGGGCGTGATCATTGCCGTAGTAGACATCGAGATCTTCAACGGTCATCTTCGCGTCGCCTTGGAACTCGTAATCTGTCCACGCGTCCTGCGTTTGTTCTTCCGTCTCACCAGTAGTCGTTGTGAGAGGCTGGTCAGTGCTCGTTGTCTCGGTGCTTATTTTCGTCTGTGGTTTTTGATTCTCGCTCATTGTGATCAGGTGTGTCTAAGCTGTCGTCGGAAGTAGTAACGCGTCGCGATGCCGATTGCATAAAATGAGAGTACAACGATCAGAAGAATAAGTGCTGTTGCCCAGCGGAACGCGTTCGGATCGGAAACGCTGCTTCCGAGCCCAACGCCTGCGGTGATAAGTGCAAAAAGCTGGTAGGGAAGCGCTGAGGTTGCCTCAAGTAATGCTGGGTTAGCGACGAACGGTGGCGCAGCAGTAAACTGAAATCCACCGATGACGTCGACTGTCTGTCCGCCGTTAATAAAGGTCCCGCCAGCCATCGTTAATAAGATTGGTGCCGTCTCGCCTGCGATGCGGCCAACGCCAAGGATGACACCAGTGACGACACCCGGGAGAGCGGCAGGCAAGACTACGCTTCGAATCGTCTGCCATTTCGACACCCCAAGCGCAGCGCTCGCATCTCGATATTCATCTGGGACCGAAAGCATCGCCTCACGAGACGTAATCACCACCAACGGTAAAAGCATGAATCCAAGCGTGATCATCCCTGAAAGCAGTGACTTCCCATTTCCGAAGCGTGGAATGAGGAAGGCAAAGCCGAATAGTCCAAATACGATACTTGGAGTACTCCACAGTCCGTTGGTGGCAACTTCAACGACTTGAGTAAATCGACCACGCTCAGCATATTCTGTGAGGAAAACAGCCGATCCAACCCCTAGTGGAACTGCCAACAGGACGGCACCAATTACGAGCCAGAAGGTACCGACTATGGCGGGGAGTACACCCTGGAACGTATTCAACAATGCCACACCATTCATCACGAATGGGATAGAGAACGGAAGTGTAACTGAGAGTCCAAGAATTGTTGTTTCCGGTCCAGTGCCGAGTCCAACCTCGAGCCCTGTCAGTATCCCTGGAACTCCTTGTATGACGACATATGCGATGAGAATAAACAGAAAAGCAACGATTGAAATTGCGTTCAGATACACAAGCACGTATGCACCCATGTGACGACCGCGGGCGCCGAAGCCGCCATACGACTTCGCCGCCGCCCATCCGCCGTACAAAGCGGTGAACAGCGTTGCCACCGGAATAAGGAACTCAGCGGTGACAGAAGCCTGTTGCTCCCAGCCAAGATTCCAGACCCACGTTGGACCGATAATGCCAGTCAGAAAGACGAGCCCCGTCACGATGAGGAGCGCCCCAAGCGGAGCCGTTGATCCAACGTCTTCGCGTGTGAGCACGGTGGCTACAAAGGCAATTCCGCCGACCACGACGGCACCAATAATCCCTCCAGCCGATCCTAAGCCTAACGTCTCGCTCGCAACGCTGCCACCAATCAGCGCCCAGGGTACTGCAGCGCCTGTTCCAGCGATAAGACCAGCACTTGGGTCAGGATTAGTTCCAATATAGCCAAGTCGTGACCCGACGCCGTAGGCGGTTACCGTGCTGCCGATTATCGTTAACAGACCGCCCAATAGTTTCACAGTCGGTATGCCAACGAGCGTCCCGGTGAGACTGATCACTTCGAACATTGCCCCGACCGCGAGAGCAAATAGTATCGCCGAGACACCGATAGCTAGCGCAGCAATCGCGTCTGTCTGAGTGGTCTCCTGTTCAACTAACTGCGTGTCAGTTTCTTGAATACCAGCCATCACATCTCACCTCCGAGACGCTTGTGCATCCGCCATTCAATGTATTGTGCGCCGATCGAAATGACTAAGACGGTGATAAATAAGATGACGCCAGCCACGAACAGCGCATCCATTTGGAGTCCATCAGCCTCACCATAGTTTCGGGCAATGAGCGAGGTTAGCGTCTCCTGACCATAGAAGGCGTTGGTGAGTGGCTCCGTAAGCCGAGGTACACCGCGGAGCATGACAGTCGCAGCCATCGTCTCACCAATAGCTCTTCCAACGCCAAGGAGGACCGCCGCAGATACTCCGGAGAACGCTGCTGGAAGAGTAATTGAGGTCATCGTTTGCCAGTCGGTCGTGCCCATCGCCAGCGATCCGCTCTTCATCGATTCAGGGACACTACTCAACGCGTCCTCTGCGACAGACACGACGGTTGGAAGTGCCATTAACCCGACCACGATACCAACGAATAAATACGAGCCTTGACCGGTAAGTTGGAACTGATCGGAAGCCCATGGGGAGAGGACAGTGAAACCAATGAATCCATAAACAATAGAGGGGATACCAGCAAGGATCTCGACGCCTGGTTTGACAATCTCACGAACAGTTGATGGAGCGATTTCTGAAAGGAATAATGCTGCTGAGACGCCTAGAGGTGCGGCGACAGCAGACGCAATGAGCGTCACCATCACCGTTCCATGAATCATCGGCACCATCGAGTACCGAATCGGTGGTGAAACAGCGTCCCAGTTCGGCTGGATGAACATTCGAAGTCCCGGGACCGTGACTCCGAACACAGTCGCGCTCTCGTATTGGATTACCGGAATCGACTCCCGGAAAATAAAGACGATAATCAATCCAAGAATTAGAATCGTCGAGACGGTCATCATTAACGCAATTACGTATGCGGTCTCCTCTTGATATCGATACCAACCGATTGCCGATGAGCCAAGGAAGGCAGCGAATGGGAGGATAGTCCAATTCGACACAGCAAGGAATCCAATAAGTGCACCGAGAAGTGACACCGTCATGACCGTGATGACTGCGAGCGCAGCCGGTTCAGCATCGCCGACAAAGGCTCGTATCTGTTGGATACGTTTGCTGATTGCACCTCTTATCCGTCCATCTTGTGGGGGCGTCACCTGTGCCATGGAGTTGGTATGAATAACTTCTCTTGTATGCTCATAAAATATCTTTTGTATGTGGATACAACCGGACGTGAACCGCAACCGCATTTCGAGCCGCAAGACAGTCGTATTAGGGGCTTAAACGCTTCTTAATGGCGTGTATTAGATACTCTGAGGAGCCTATGGCTGAAGTAGGTCTTCGGTCGCGACCGAGGAGACCTGCTCTTTCATCGATTCAAGATCGCTTGTTGGGAGTGGAATATAGTTATTCCCCTCAACAAAGACAGTCTGACCGTATTCGTTGAGGAACATATTGACAAATGCTGCCTCACGCTCGTCATATCCACCACCCATCGGGTTACTATCCTCAATGAGGGTGTACATGTGGAGGTCACGGTTGAGCGGGTATTCGCTGTCGAATATCGTGTTTTCCGCATCACGGCTCGTTTCATACAGCGTGTCATCAAAGTCGATTGCAATAGGCGTCACTTCTGGCCCAGTAAATGCAAGTGCCATATACGCAATAGCACCCTCATTCTGACCAACTGCTTGTGCGACCTGCTGGTTCTGCCCAAATCGAGTATTAATTCCTGGCATTGCTGCGTCGGCGCTACCGAGCATGTTTAGTCGGAATGAAGTGTCAGTTCCGGATCCCTCAGCACGACCAATTGCGTAGATCTCTTGATCGTAATCGATACCTTCGATCTGGTTCCAGTTTGTAATCTCGTCTTGGTAGATTCCGCGAATATCTTCGCCAGTCAACTGAGTTACGCCAGCGTCCGAGACGTCAGAGCTTATGACGACCGGTTGTCCATCACGACCGACAACGTTGTCGACGACTGTATTTTGTGCTTCTTCTTCACTAATACCGAGTTCTGCAGTGATTGGACCGGACGAATTACCAATATCGACGAGCCCATCAGTGACAGCTTCACAGCCGGTTCCTGAGTGGCTCAGTCCAACCGTCGTTGGGAACGGCGGTGAAGAGCGTTGTTCGGTCGGCTCGTAACCATACTTCGAAGCGAAGTAATCGGCGAGAAGCATGTCGCCCGCACCATCAGATGAAAGTGTGTTCCAGCCAGGGACCGATCCTTCATCGTTTGCACCCCAGTACTCGCCGTCGCTTGGTGGTGCATTGGAATTCCAGTATGAACTCCCCGTGTTTGAGATAGGATATACTGTCGAGGAACCCTCGGCGTTGAGCAACGTCGTGGCTGGTCCCGAACTGTCTGCACTGCTGTCGCCCTCGCTGCTCAGCGTACTTTCTTCAGTGTTATCGCCGCCGGAACTTAATTCACTCTCGCTGCTCTGACCACCGCAGCCGGCCAGACCAGCAGTTCCGAGCGCCCCCGAAGCGATAAGAACTTTCCGCCGTGACATCCCACCGTCAGCCCAGTTTTTCTCTGACATCATGTAGGTATTCCAGACAGCATATGAAAACAGCTTATAATTTTACTATGTCTTCGTGATTAGTGATACGTATCAATAACATTGCTATATTGAGATATATATTATACATACCGCAGCGTAATGCTCTATTTGACACTATTTGATTATATTTAGACCTTTCAAAAGATATTCCACAGACTGTTACAACCTGAATGTATATGATTGAGTTCGTATCCGAATCGGTCTCTCTTGACGACTTCATTGAGCGTATCGCTGAACGGACGGACGAGGATCCGAAGTCGATTCGCACATTCCTTGACCCGTTCGTCGATGATGGAGCGGTTACCTCTGACGCTATCGAAGCGACCGTCACCGATGTCTCACAAATACTCGCCACCGCCGAGACACGGGTAGACCTCGCGACGCGAACTACTGCGGACGTACGCGAGGCTGTTGCTGCAGTCCCGGATCTGTCGATTGTTCAAGTGCGAGACCGCGCTTTCGAGGAACGACTCGCCGACCTCCGAGCTGACGTTGACGAACTTGGTGAAGACCTTACTGCAGTGCGGACTGGTATGGGCTCAGCGGTAGACATCTATCAAGCAGGCGTCAGGCTACATGAGATAACGACTGACGCACAAGATATTGTCCGAGTTGCACACGATCTTGAAACCGAGTTAGAAGCATTCGAAGCGTGGCTCAACTCGGCGAATAGACGACACGATGCGCTTATTGATGAAATTGAGGCTGCCGAAACGTCCGCATCATCTATCGCCGAGACAATTGAAACGCTCCAATCTGCAGACGAACCCAACTCGGAGCACTGGTTCGACGCGACAATCCAGACACGCGTTCTTGAGACCGTCGTTGCAGACCTCCGCGTCGAGGAAGCTGACCTTCGTGAATGGGCAGAGCATGAGGAAAAATCGTTCCCGGACGATGTAGAAGCACGAATCAAGTCGCTCCAAGACGAAACAGCAGCGAGTGCCGCAGCGCTCGCAGATCACCCTGACTGGGACCCCCTATTCGACGAGCGACTCGAAGTGCTTGAAGCAGAACTTGAGGCACTTGAGCCTCCCATCGCGTGGGCGCAGGTGGATGGTCATATAGCTAAAGCACGTGAGGTGATTGATGCAGACGACAAAACTACTCATGAAGGGTGAGCTGTCAACCCAGATAGCTTGAAGCCACTGGGGTCATGAGCCGGCTATACGGCGCACATCTCACACGCTGACATCATCAGTCGCAAAAGGAGTCCTCAGCAGTTCCATAATCTAATGACCACGGACAAAATGCGTGTCTCGGAGTAGTACCGCGGCGGTCGGAGTTGCACTGCTCTTACTCGTCGCTGGGTGTGGTAGTATTGGGTCTGAAGACACCACGCCGGTGACAGATTCACCAACAGCAACAGGTGACTCAACACCCACGGCGACCAGTAATACCACAGTACCGCTCACAGATGTCGAGTTCCCTGATGGATTCTCACGGTCGGATATCGACGGTGCCACAGCACGTGAGCATTCAATCACATATCTTAGGACCGAAGAAGTCTCAGGTGTTGCTCTCGAGCGATTCCGTCCTGGAGCATACGCTGACTACCAGTATGAGGCGAGCAATACGCGGGCTCGGTTCCGACTTGATGTGCACAACGGGTATTCGGACGTCACAGAACGCGATGTGTACGTCGAATCGGCTGTTCGGCATAGTCGTAGCGGTCGCAATGGACTGGTCGATTTTGAATCAAGCAACGGCTCAATAGAGGAAACTCGCTTTCGTGCAGCTGACTCGATGTGGGCAGTGGTCTCTCGGATCCTTACTGTTGGTGAGCTTCGAGCAGTCGAAGTGACCGGACAGGGCGGGGACCGCCGCATTCGATATACCATCGTTGATGTCGCAGTTCGCAACCCGACCGATATTCGTGGATATCTGACCGTCGATACCGACGGGGTCATTCGGGATGCACACCTTCTGTACACACAAGGAGCTGAACCAAAGCGGTTCCAATATACTGTAACGTCTCGCTCGGAAAGAGCCGTTGCGCCGCCCGCGTGGCTTCCTGCCGCCAAAGTAGAGAGCCGTCAAGAGACACCTATCAATACTTCAGCGTTCGTTTTCGTCCCACCGATATCGTCTTAATCTTCTAGCTTTCCTCACCGGAATTTCCCTAACGACAGAGTTTATGACTACTGTCTTTCCAATCAAAAAGACCGATCAAGAGGGCAGCTCCGAGGGTAAAATCTATGCTAAATCACGATAAGAGCGTATCTGAAAATTGAGTAAACCACTTGAATATTTACGTTGGGAATGAATCTGATTTATGATTGAGAGGATATTATAATAATTTTCGTCAGGTTGAGATACTCCACGATCGACTCAGTGGTATCATTATAGACCGACGAGAGCCCCGGACAATGTTTCTTCTATCATCTAGACCTTACCTCCCGATAACATACATAATAACGATGAGTATTATTGAGGATATTAGCGGTAAGGTCGCAATCGTCACTGGCGCATCCTCTGGGATTGGCGAAGCGACGGCAAGGTTACTCGCAAATGAAGGGGTTCGTGTTGTGCTTGCTGCCCGTCGTGAAGACGAACTTGAGGATCTAGCAGCCCAGATTGAGTTAGACGGCGGAGATAGTCTCGTTGTACCTACAGATGTGACCGACGATGCAGATATCCAACAGTTGGTTGATCAGACAGTCGATGCCTTTGGGCAGGTTGATATTCTCATCAACAATGCTGGTGTAATGCTTCTTGAGGAAGTCCAAGATGCTGATACCGATAATTTCCAGCAGATGGTCGATGTGAATCTGAGCGGCTTAATGAAGCTCACTCACGCGGTTCTCCCGATCATGCAAGAACACGGCAGCGGTCACATTATCAATATTTCTTCGGTGGCTGGTCGCAAGTCCTTCCCTGGATCAAGTGTATACAGTGCAACAAAGTTCGGTGTTAACGGATTCTCTGAAGGTCTTAGACAGGAAGTCACCGGTGAAGGAGATATCCGAGTGACGCTTATCGAACCAGGATTCGTCGATACGGAACTCGACGATCACATTCCTGATGAAGAACGGAAACAACAGACAAAAGAAGTGCATGAGACAATGGACTCACTCACCTCTGAAGATATTGCCCGATCAATTACATACGCTGTGGGTCAACCCGCCCGCGTCGACGTCAACGAGTTACTAATTAGACCAACGCAACAAGAATTGTAGTGTGTCCGCGTGGCATATATTCCACATAAGTAACCTTGTATCGTGTATCGAATACCGAATCTGAGGGCTCGATACAATTCTTGAGATAATCGGACGTTCTATGACACATATCGACGATGGTCTCAACTTCAGGATTCTAGCTGTACTCAGCCTGTGAAGTGGTTTCATACGGCGTCAACTATTATTAATTCTAACTCATTAGCTAATTATGGGGATTCTGGTCGCGGTTAGCGATGATGGTCAATTCGAGACAGTGCTAAATGTGGCAGTACAACTAGCCGATGGTCTTGATGAAGAATTGTATGTATCTCATATAACAGAAACCGAGAGTGCATCTGGGGATGAGCGAGACTTTCGTGATGACATCCGTGAGTTCCTTGAGGAAACGACCATCCCTATTGATATTGGACTTGACCATCTCAGTCGAAGTGGACTCCGCTCAGGGACAGAAGTCGGTAAACAATTGGTTGAACTTGCAGAAAGTGACGATATTGACCATATTGTGATTGGACATCGATCAAAAGGTCGCCTAACCACAGCTCGTGAGGGACACACTGGATTTGTCGTCGCCGATGAGGCAGCAGTTCCAGTGACGATTGTCCCCGAAGCGGTCAACTAACACCTCTGTTGATAAACTCATATATGTTCATCTGACAGTATAGGTTCCCAGCATGTTATAATATTGATATGAGATTTGATCACCGGACTTCGTTGACGTTTATGAAACCCGTTTTTAATTTTGATCTATTAAATCAACGATATCAAATCATTCGTAAGATCGAGAACTCTACGGTATCTTTAGACAATGGTAAAACGAAATCCAATGGCTAGCCGCGGGAGGAACTCAAACTGGGGAATCATATGTATCAGACACGTACAATCGACAGACAATATTTATACAATGTCATCAATATCAACTCTAACTGCTAAGACATGTATATGACCATTATCCCAATATCACCCCTCATAATATCATGAAGCGACGTATGCTGATCCGAACGGTTGTCGGAACTATTGCTATCGGGAGTACAGCAGGTTGTATTCGTCTCTTCCAATCTGATCAGTCACCACCTCCGCGCAAATCAAATGTTATCGGTGATATCAGTGTCATGAGCGACGCCGAAGCACTCGAAGTGACAACCGCTCCAGCGGAGTCACAGTGGGTGATGACTCGACAAGAAATCGATACTGCGTCTTCACAGACTCAGGCTCAGGCTCAGGTTCAGATCGATAATACTGATACGCATATTGACTGGGATCAACTCTCCATTACCGAGGTTGATTCGAGTCTGGACTCAGTATCCCCAATCGGTACAGCCGAAGCAGCAAAGGGAAGAGGTGCAACTGGAAGAGGGCGCGGTGGGTTCTCATCTGCACCACGCACATCAAATGGTCGTGCGTGGTACGGTGGCGGCGCATATGCAGCTACCTGGTACAATGATCACGATGATGATGTCTCTCGTGTTCCAGTGACAATTGACACGCTCGGGATTGGATTCATTGGTGATAATGATACATTCACTGAACGATCGCCTGGACCTGGACCAATCAACTGGGAAACAACATACGATGACCCAGCGAGAGAAGTGCGAGCTGATCTCGGTCCACGCCGTGGATGGTACCGAGTTGGTGCAGAAGTCAATGCTGAACTCGCCGAGGGGGGAACCCGGTCTCTTGGGTGGGAGAGTATCGACTTCCGTGTTCAATCCGATGGCAGTGAAGAAGAAATAACGAAAACGTGGAAGGTCTCACCTCGAATATAGCCGTCTGGACAATGATAACTTACACCTGTGCTAACTCCAATATTCAACTCTGATTATACTCTGTTTCTGATAGACACTCGGTTAATATGATAACCAACTCTCTTAGCCAATACAATAGTTGCAACCAGTGAAACGGCGCATAACCCCGTCGGCACAAACGACCCTCCATATCATCACCTTTCTTGTCGCATTCTGTAGCTTCACATACGAACTTGCATATTCAGAACTTCTAACCATAATGTATGGCGGGACAGTAACTCAGTATGGATTAACAATTGGTATCTTTTTTTCATCTCTTGGAGTTGGGTCATACATTGCCAAGCAGTTCGATGAGACCCGTCCTGAGAATGTATTCCGTACTGAACTTTATTTAGCAGCAACAGCTCCCATTGGTTTGTTATTTATTATCTGGGTCAATACAGCTGCAGTGCCGCAGTTGCTCCCAGAAACACTGCTTGCATTGCTAGCCCGCCTACCAGTAGTCGGGATTGGGGTCTTATCTGGCTTCGAACTCCCGCTGCTGCTTGCACTTGTCAACGACCTAGACTCACCGGCGTTATCGTCACGAGTGCGGCGAATTACGAACGGTGCTGACCGAGTGATCAACATGGCTGTCGGACCATTCTTCCATACGTCCAGCTCAAGCAGTGAGTATAATACGTACTCGACAGTTCTCGCGATGGATTATCTTGGGGGACTCATCAGTGCCCTGATCTATGTTTTTCTTCTGTATCCGAGCGTCGGGCTTATTATCTCTATTTTCGCTTTAGCGCTCATAAACGTCGTTGCAGCCCTTTTGTTTATTTGTCGATTTAGCTCCCGACCATGGGGGATCCTCGCCTTAGATGATCGTGATATCGTCACAAACGAACGAACTGTACTGGTTGTTGTCACGCTTATGCTCACAGCGACGCTTGGTGGAGCTGTTGTATCACACCAGACGGTTGATGACACACTGACAGAGTATTATCTTGAGGGAAATATTGAACAAGAGTACCCGCCTGAAACGGTCGATGCTGAGATTACGACACAGTTCACCACCCAATATCAACACGTTGTACAGTATAATCGCACTTGGACGGGAAGTAGCGCGAACCCGCTTTTTGCTGGACAAACAGAGCGATGTCTTCGTCTCGACACAGCCATTCAGGTATGTGATAGTACAGCGCGTCCATATCACAATGGATTGATAGATGTTCCCCTCTCAATGTATTCGAACACCACAGATACCGACGTACTTCTTGTTGGTGGTGGCGATTGGATTGCACTTGATCATCTACGTCAACACGATGTCTCTGTTGATCATGTTGACATTGATGCAGAATTCATGCAGCACGCAAAAACAAACACATTCCTTGCGGAATATCATGATAACGCCTACACATACAGATCTGCGGAAACGCATCAAGCTGACATCTATGATTATCTGCAGCGCACAGACGCACAGTATGACGTTATTTTGCTCGATCTACCCGGTGCAAAAACCGATGACCTTCTTTCGGTTTACTCGACACAGTTCTATCGGCTGTTGGAAGACTCACTCACCGAGAAGGGTGTTGTCGCAACGTGGGGTTATTCACGATATACATATCCATCACATCAAAAAGCATATTTGAATACCGTTTCTCAGGCTGGATTTACACAGTATCAATCATATTACGCATATGATGATTATACTGGCGATGGGGAGACTACGCGCGGGGAGTTATTTTATCTATTTGCCCCCGATTCATCACGACCGCTAATTGCACCCGCAAACGGGACTCACTACGTCAAAAAACATCGAGATAAATATCAATCGAAACGATGGCGCTCAACACCGACGTATCGTAGTGTTAGACCGAATACACTGTTCAATCCTAATTATGAAATCCTCATAGATACCCAGCGTGAGCCAGAACCGCTCTCAAATCGACTCAATCGACTCCAAAACATGACACTATCCGATCTCACATAACCATGTCGACAAATGAACTCTATCTCATCCAGTCTGACCGTCCACGATCATTAGACGGTATTGACGTCAAAACAACTCATGAAACAGTATTGTATGCACACCCAGCAGCATTCCACGTTGTTGGTGAATCCCATGCTGTGAGTGTGCCAGCGCTTCCGTTTTATGAACTTTTTTCATGCCGACCAACACGGACAGAGCAGACACCGAATACAGCAATCACCACCGTTGAACTTTCGCTGGATATAGAGGTGAATATTACTCATACGTTCGAAAACCACCCAAAGAGTGTCCATACAACTGTGCGAACTGAGCCACTTGCATCATTTCCAGACACAGAGTCGTTCACGATTGTGTATAAATTCGATACAGACGCATATACAGCAATTAAATGCATCTCACAAAGCGAGTACCGAACTTATCATACATACCCTGAACATGATCTTACGGTTATTTCATATCATCAAGTTGGCTCCCCACTGAACACCGAGTCTTTGGATGCAATTGAACCAAATACACAATGATCGCTGACAGACACTTACTATTTATTTCAGAATACAACGGATGAGCTGTCAATATACGTTTAATCCAGAACAGAAACACTCGTCACTGACAACCACGTGGTCCTGTCCACATGACTCCCATCCAGCAAATCAACATTGTCTGTTCCACATGACTCCCGAGGAACGGAGACATAACGATATTACACCACAGGATCTTCAAGCGGCGCTTATATCTGAATTAGCGGCTGAGACAAATGATAAAAAAGAGTTCATCGGGGCACATATCCCACATCTTGATCTTGACTATATTGATATTGAGACAGATAACCAGTATCCGATTGATTTTCGACATACAACAATTGAAGATGGGATCTCGGCTGCTCACGCACGATTCGAAGAACGCGTCGACCTTCGAAATAGCACTGTTGGCGGCTTTCATTCACCAAACTGTGCGTTTGAGGACGGATTACTCGCCTCCAAGACAGTCTTCACCGATGTAGTCACACTGTCTGATACAGATTTTAACGGTGATATGATCGATTTCGCCAATGCGACCTTTGAGCAGTCTCTCACCTGTGAGGAAATAACAGCCTCCGTTGATGTGTCATTCAAGAATGCAGAATTCAACGGTTGCGTTTCATTTGATGGCGCATTGCTCACCGAACAGGCGAGCACAATCGATGATAATATTATTTTCGACGATGCGATCTTCCATGATACCGCGTCATTCAAGCATACTTCGTTCTATTATACGTCGTTCCAAGACGTCAGATTTCATGACACTGCTAGCTTTAAACACGCTACAGCAAACGGTACAATTCGATTACATGGATCAAGATTTCACGCTGATGTTGACTTTGATGAGTTACACTGTCAAGAGGACATCTCATTCAGCAATGTGATATTTGATGGAAAAGCGTCATTTAGAGGGGTATCAATTAGCGGGGGCGCAGATGTCCTTGCGGATGATCTCTCATTAACGAATGCTAGGTTCAATGATGAGGCTACGTTTGAACGTGGAACGTTTGGGTTCACGAATGCAGAAGGAGCAGAATTCAATACATGCGTAAATTTCAGACGAAGTACGTTTACTGATGATGTAGCTTTTTGTGACGTCACATTCGCCAACACCGCTGATTTTGATGAAGTCATTTTTGATGCTGATGTAGCATTCACAGACAGCACGTTCAGCGGAGACGCTGTCTTCCGAGGCGCTGAATTTAATGGTGGAACAAATTATCTTGAGTCTGATGCGGTCTTTACTGACGTCATATTCAACGATGTAGCTAATTTCAGTGATACAAATATTGTCTCAATTGAATTTATCAAAACTGAGTTTCAATCGACTGTCGACTTCACGAACGCTGAAATCACTGACACCGTTATCATTCAGACTCCAACATTCACCGACGATTCATATCTCGATTTCACCGATGCAACGATTGAGGAAGGGACAATTACCCAACCAAAACGTGGGTGGGGATATTTTGACTTTACACGGGCAACGATCGGAGACGTATCACTAACGGCGGCTGACCCGGCTGACAGACGAGAGTTACTTGATTATTTTCGGTTTTGTGATACAACGTTTGATGCGTTTGACTTCTCACGACATCTTGAGTATCTTGACCGAAACGACTGGATTCTTCATCGGTTTGTGCAACCAGAGACTGAGTTCTCACCAGCGCTTGAATTCACGCCGGCACGTATTGAGAAAACATATTTGAAAGCAAAATCCAGTGCTTCGGCACAGAGCAATCTTAAAGCTGCTGGTGAATTTCGAGTAAAACGCCAACAGTATGCAAAACGAAAGTTCGCTCAGATTGCAACCGACTCCGCAGAGCCAATCCGAACACGGATCAAAAACGGGCTTCGAACAATAGAGAATTCGTTTCTTGAACTCTCATGCGGGTATGGACTTCGGTTATATCGAATTACTGCCGTATTTATTCTATTCCCATTGGTAGCTGCGATTCTCTTTGCGTTTGGAGGACCACTATTCGAAACTGGTGCCGGACAGACTTCACTGTCTCAGCTAGTGACTGACACTGGAGGTGGCGGGACTCGTATTCTCTTGCTCAACATATATTTCTCATATATTACATTTCTTACAATCGGCTATGGTGGCATCGGTCCGCTTGGTCTTGGCGCTCGGTTCCTAGCTGCGACTCTTGTATATCTCAATGTCATTCTTGCTGGACTCTTCATTTACTCTCTAATTAAGCGCAGTGAGATTTAAACTGAGTAACTCAGCAAAAGGGTAATACACACTCAAGCGGATACGGTGTTACACACAATGAGCAATACTCATGCACATGATTTCACGGGAGATATTACACTCAATGGAGGTGAGGAAACACCGATTTCAGTTGTTGATGCTGAAAATGTTCATTTCAGACGGAATTCGGTCACTGGAAATGTCAAACTCGTCAACCCTGAATACGTATTTTCCTCTCAACGACCAACCGATCAGGGCGTCCAATCAGATGATATAGAGACCACCGTCAGTGGGTCAATCGAGGATATTTATGTCCCACACAACGGTGTTGAGGGGACGGTCATTATCGATGGTGCAGAGGATGTGTATATTGAGCCAAATGCAATCAGCGGTAATATCGAGATTGTTGGAGAGGAACAACTCTTCTATACTCAACTCACGGACTCTCCGTACGGACATGGTGTATACGACGCACACGGGGTCGGGTGGAAACGATCTGTTTCTGTATCTGATCCCAAACATGGTGTCAGTGTTACCGGTGGTCGATGCACCGCAGAGATCACTGACGTGACGGCAGATATCGAAGTTATTGTATCTGGTTGGAATAACACAGTCGATATCACTGGGCGAACAGCGACCGTTACGGTGTATTTACTTGGATCTCAAAACACCGTGAGGACAAGTCCATATATTACCATTGAGACAGATACACAGGCTGGCATTGAGAATACAATCGAACAGGAACCAGTCCCTGCCAGTGATATTATTGAAACAACGAGAGAAGAAGCATATACTGGTCACCTACTTGGACGAGATACTGTTACATTTCAGGAACCGGCCACAGACAAGGATTATTGTCCTAACTGTGGTGCGAATGCGAATGCAGTCATCACCCGTCGTCAGGAGGATACATTCTTTATTACTAACACCCCTGTTTACCGATTTGATGCTGGAGGGAGTTCATATGAGTGTGAAAATTGCTCGCCTATTGCCGTTCCAGAGATACAGTTATCCGAAGAGGAGCGAAAACAAGTGTTAGGCTAATCAATTAACTTATTTCTTTACTCAAGAAGAAGAAAACTAATTCCACCAATCGCTGCACTGACAACAGTTAGTATCAGTGTTACAATGACACCCAATCCGAAAAGAGCTGGAGCGAAAGTAAGCCCAAAGACAAATCCGATTAATGCGGCAATCCCTGTTGCAGACAGTAATGACCCATTCTCGGTCTTAGCTCCGATAATTGATCCGGCTGCGATGCCTCCAATCCATGTCAGGGGTAGCGGAATTGCCCCAGTGATGAATGCCCCAATAAACATCATCCCGGCGAGAACAGCGGTACTGCGTGAATCGTCTCCTTGTCCCGTGTGTGTTTTTGAACTGAGTATATTGAACGTTCGCGTAAGCAAACCAGACCAACTACTACGGTCTGAGACTGGTCGAGGAGACACTCTAGACCCTGATCGTGAACTCGAAGTCCGCACAGTATCATCGCGATTCGTCTCTGTTGTTTTCGTTTGATCTTTTTGACTTTCCTTACTCATGTTAACGTATTCACACTCCAAACAGATGAATGTCTACTCTTCATCTTATCGTTGGTATAATAATAATATCCACAGTAATAATACTGATCTGACATCCTCCCTGTGGTAAACGGCGAGCATTCGCCTACCGCTCTCAGCGGTTAGAACGGGAGTCCACACTGAGTGCCACGCTTTTCAGGGCGTGGGAGCTTACTATTCCGGTGGTGATCCATACCTGATAAGATCTTTTTATCCACCGTGAGACGATGATTTTGATAAGGCTGATATTGACATCGACCGATCCTCAAGCGTCACTGCCCGGCATATCCGGTCTCGAGAGAACCGTCGGCGGTCGTCTTCATCAAAACGGCATCGGTCAAAAAACACGGAAGGAAGAGAAAAGTTTGCACGAAGGCGCCGTATAAAACGAGTTAATCGATTATAGAAATTCAAGGAGAACGCGTCTTTAGCCGCGGGATGAATCCGACACCGACAACGCCTCCACAACCCACCGTCGATGGCAAGGCAGGATATTCCAATTCCACCTCCACCGACTCCAGATACTAACCTTTACCGTTACCACAGAGCAATTATAAGTACTTATACAGGCGTTCAGAATGCTAGAAGTCCACCGCACCCATCGAGCGACAATCCTCAACCACGGACAACTAGAGGAAATGCTCGACTTGCACGGGTGGAGTGCCAGCAAACTCTACACTGGAACGTCGCTAACTACCACTCCCGCAACGTTTGGAAGGAGACGGGCGAGATTCCTGACTATCGCGAGCTTAAAAACGAGTTGAAGACTCACAACAAGTACAAGCGACTGCACAGTCAGTCCAGTCAGCGAGTTCTGGAGGAACTCGCTGAAGCCTTCAACTCGAACTCGTGTCGTGGGACGGAAAGAGGAAATCCGATGACTGAGCGAACCCGCCCGGCTACCGCAAACAAAACTACTACGACAACCAAGGCTGTCGCGTCCACGAAGAACACCCACGGAGCACCGTGACGTGGAAACAAAACGGCATCACACACGACACGACACGACACGACTCGAAGAACAACCGCCTTCGCCTTCGCCTCTCGAAGGGCCCACACCACAACCAACACCCGAAAGCGTGGGAATACATCCTTGTCGTTGTCGAATACGAGACACGCCCCGGCGTCACCGTCGACAACCTGCAACAAGTCCGTGCCGTCTCCGACAAGGCAAAACAACGTTGGGAACTCCACCTCGTCTGCACAGACGAAATGGAAATCGAGACACCCACGGCTCCCGGCAACGAAACGGCGGGAGTTGACCTCGGTTCGGTATCTGTAACTTTGCCGCCGTCTCATACAGCACGGAAGAATCCGACCTGTACCCCGGAAACCGTCTCAAACAAGATGGATACTACTTCCCGAAGGAAATCGCCAACTGCGACGATTCGGGCGGCGAACGAGCCACTCGGCTCCACGGGAAGTAGTCAGAGTGCCGAAACCATTTTGTCCACTCCTTAGCGACACACATCATTGACCGGTGTGTCGAGCAGGAAGTGAGCCGTCTCAACATTGGGCAACTCGCTGGTGTCCGCGAAGACGACACCGACAACGACAACGGCGAGTCGAAGAACTGGGGTCTGGGTCGGCACGGCAACCTCGACCTGCACGGGTGGGCGTGGGCGTGGGCGTTCGACCGATTCTCAAACATCCTCGAATACAAGCCGACGGCTGAGGGCATCGAAGTCGGCGAAGTGTCAGAGCGCGACACAAGCAAGACATGACGTGTTGTGTCTGCGGGACAGAAGACGACAGTCAGCGTGACGTGGTCTCTCTTCTCTGTCCGTGAGTCGTGTGATGCGGCGTTCAACGCTGATGTGAACGGGGCGGGGGCGGAGAATATCCGTCTCGACCTGATCAAAAGTAACTCCGAGTCTTCGCCCAATTTGAACGGGAATAGGAGTACCAGCTCGGCTGATTGGCACAGCCCGGAGTCTACCTTCACGACTTGTCCTGCGGATTCCAACCGCAGGGTCAAGTGGTAGACTGCAAACCCTCATATCCCAACCCAAGCGGTGCAGTGCCGTGGGATTCCTCCGCGGTTACGCGGAGGAGGATGTCAATCTACACTCACTACACCCAACACATCAATGATCATAATCGTCATCATGATTCATATCTGTAAAACGATACATAAATGCCCGTTCACCACAGATTATATGTATGCATAATAACGTGACTCGACTAATTTCTATAGCTCCTCAATTGAGTAAACGAGGCGCTGCGCTCGCATATGTACCGTCCAGACTGGCTGAAAACCAATTATAAGGAGTAGAATATATGTCATCAGACAATGACTCCATTCTTCCTGGGTCCAGTAATTTGAATTCACTGCTTAGTTCTGGTGCCGGTCCAGACCCATCTCCGTTGTCATTAGCGCTACGAATCGGAGTCGTAGTTCTCGGACTTGTGATCCTCTATCTTGCCCGACCAGTGATTCATTTCTGGGTCTATGGGATGTTATTCAGCCCGACTGGACTCATTCTCTTTGGAACCGCAACTGTTGGCATCGCCGTCGGCATATTACTGTTTTTATTCCCCGGATTTCGAAGCGCTGTCAGATTTAATGACATCAATGTGGCTGGAACTGCGATTGTGTTCGTTTTCTTTCTCTCGATTGGTGTCGGAGGGATTACCGGAATATTTGAAAGTAAGAGTCTTGCTGAGCGGACAACAGTGAATGCCGAAGAGATCGACGAACTCCCAGCAATTGCTGAAGAGAATCCACGGATTGTCCCACGTCCGGTTTCTGATGTTCAAACACGTGGGTCGGTTTCTTATCGGCAACATCGACTTGGAACAAGCGATATTGCCCGCTCCCCAGATGGGTCACTGGTCTGGAGTTATGCCATTGAGCCTGACCCATTCCGTATCCAACTTACGGGGAATCAGCGAGGCGTGCTACTGAGCGATATGACATCGATTGAGAACCGCAGTATCTCTGCGTTTGACGACCAGGACTTCAAGCACGGACAAAATATGTTTTTGTTCCGATCAGCAAGTTGGCAACTCAAGACAACTGGTGGCTACTGGAGCACATATCAGGATGATCCTGTTGAGTTTGTGCACGATGGAACGGCATACATGGCGTATCCAAAAACCGGTCATGAGTGGAAGCTGACCCCAATTCCACATACGGTCCCAGTCTGGGATGGCGTTGGGCTTGTCCATCCAGACGGCACGATTGAGCATTTATCACCTGAGGAAGCACAGGATAGTGAAGTGCTCGATGGACAGCGTCTTTACCCACTGACACTCGCTCGTGAGGAGGCTGAATCACTCCGGTTCCGAAATGGCATCATCAATCAACTTTCTGTTGTTGGGTCATTCCGTGGTGTTATCGAACCCGCATCACTCCCAGTCACGGCGAGTAATGAACAGCCGTTTGTTATTGATACAGAGACAGATGGAATGACGTACGTGATGGCGATGGAGCCATTCGGTGAGTCAACTCGTGGTCTTGACGAAGTGTGGTTGTTTGACGCCGATAGTAATGAGCGGAAGGTATTCTCAACCGGTCGAGAGACTCTGCTTGGTCCTGAACGGGCGGTTGGGATTGTTCGTTCAGAGGATAGTCGAACGAACTGGGCTGGTTCTAATGGAGATGGGCAATTCAAAGTTGTTGAGCCAATCCCAGTTATTATTGATTCTCAACTGTGGTGGCATACAAAGGTATCACCAACAGATAACACTGCTGTGACGCGAAATGTATTTGTTAACGCTGACACTGAAGAGGCGATTGAACTCGGAGAGACTAAAGACGTCGTCTCGTTCCTTGCCGGCGCGTCAGTTACTCCTGTTGCAGATCAAAATAACGATAGCGCAGAGCAGACCGGGACCGCAACGACTGCCTCAGGTAGCGATAATATTGGATATGTAATTGTTGTTCGCGACGAGAATGGAAACGTTATTGACCGGATTCAAGTTCCGGAAAATCAAACCGCGACGATTGAGAGCATCCAGCGCAACACAACAGTAACGACACCAACTGCTTCGGAATCGTCAGCAACGAATAACGCAACATCCTGATCACTATGATCTGCCGTTGCTACTAGATCAAAAATGAATACGTATTTTCGGTCATGAATGCTCACGTCAACTACCGCTCCCTACTCGTTCGCTTTGCTCACTCCTTGAGGAAGGGGACTCCACTCAAATATGTTGAACAGTGCGTGACAATTGATCTGAGCGATTTCGCACCTACTTGATAGTTGCTCTCAGACCGTTCTACCGAGCGCTGTCTGGAGGTGATCATCCTTAGAGATTGCATGCCCACTCGCGTGACCATTGAGCTTCGCAGCGGCGGGTGACTCCCGAAGCGTTTCATCATCATATCCAATCTCATCAAACACATCCGATAGTGCTGGATCCGTACGAAGACTGTGTTTTTGATGATAATCTTCTGCAAGATAGAATCGAAAGAGGGGCTCAATACGAGTCCCAATAGCGTCGGCAGTAAAACCACGTTCTCCAAGGAATGTATTGAGCGTTTCTCGCTGTTCTGATGTCGCTGGCAGAATGAGACTCTGATACTGTGTTTTTCTTATCTGCTGATTTGGTCGATGATTCTCGAAAGCCCGACTCAACAGTTGTTGATATGAAAGGACTGTTGGATCGTAGTCAACCTGAAACACCTCAGTATGGTCTCCAAGATTGTGATACGTCGGGTCAGACTTCCTCCCACCGGCGTAGCCAACTCGTGTCCGGATAGCACCATCGACTGCACCGAATTGCGCCTCTGGTCCCCAGAAACACCCCAAACCGAAGGTTGCAGTCTCCGTCTCGTCATGACCCAGCGCAGCACGATCATACTCCTCAATGAGTGTTGGTGTTAGCGTCACAAGTGTATGATAGATTAAATTTGAACAGTGTGTTATTCGTCAAAATCCAGTGCTTTGCCATTAATACAGTAGCGCTTCCCTGTTGGCTCTGGTCCATCGTCAAATACATGACCTAAATGACCTTCACAGGTACTACAGATGACTTCAGTTCGAACTCTTCCGTGACTGCGGTCGGGTCGTGTCTCAACAGCAGTTGTATCAGCAGGAGCCCAAAAGCTTGGCCACCCGGTTCCGGACTCAAATTTCTCATCTGACTGAAACAGTTCTGAGTCACAACCAGCGCATCGAAATACACCGTCTTTGCTGACTTTCAATAGATCCGATGTGCCTGCGCGCTCAGTGCCTGCTTCACGCAGGATATGATACTCTTCTTCATTCAGCACGTCACGCCATTCTTCATCGCTTTCCGGTACATCATTACTAATCCGACTTTCAGACATAGTATAAATATAGAACTCGGGACGTTTGAAGTTGGCTTCATTTGCAATACAGATGATGGCATGCAATCTCCAAAGGCGGAAACATACTTACCGATAATCTGGACCTCAATTAGAGCCTGAGAGCATGATCGTATAATTAGTAACTGATTTCGACGTACTCATGAGTTCCACCACGAGCTATCGCGTTTCAGTTTCTACCCAGTTAGCAAATGAGTCAATAACATCAATTTGATCAAACCGTTCGATGCAGGGCACATCGTTTGTGTGCCGTTCAGTAAGCTCTCTTTTCAATTCTGGATATCGCTCTGCTGTTGTTTTCGCGAATAAGATAGCCTCCTCCTCATCTTCATACATTTCATTTTCCCATCGATAAGTGGAATCACAATCAACGATATTCACGCATGCAGCTAATCGTTCCTCAACCAGAAATTTGGCTAGTTCACTCGCTGTCCCTCTCGGGGCTGTGATATATACAGTAGTCATCATTCGAATGGTGTTGTCCTTTTCACTAAAATTCGATGAAAAACAGGTCTGCGTTCATATCGTCGCTTGCTCGACATGGTCTCGCAAACTACCTCAAACGAGTACAATGTGGTCTGTCACCGTAAATAAAAAATACACTGTGGTGGCATCTCACGATTCTATCGTTTAGTGCCAACTTAAAGAAAACCGTTGGTCAACGGATCATCGCTCATATCACGCTGGATAGAAATCCAATGTGTCACACCTGAATCCTCGGTCGGTTGAAGCGCATCAATCGACCATCGGACTTTGTATGCTTCACCGCTCTTTCGATAATTTGTTGTTTCCCCAATAAAATGTCCTTCTTCAGATAGACTTTCCGTCAGCTTATCAATAACATGTTGACTGGTTTCCTCACCCTGTAACATTTTTGGCGTCTCTCCAAGTGCTTCTTGTTTTGAGTACCCAGTCATCTGCTCGAAGTACTTGTTGACAAACAGAATTTCTTCCTCTGGCTTCTCATGTGCAGGACCAGCTGTAATCATAATACATTCTGGATAGTGATCCAGAACCCACCCAAACGTTCCATCGTCACTGATCTCTGAAACTATTTCTTCATAGTCCATTATCGCGATAACACTAACGTACCGTACTAGTATAAAATACTGGATACTCAGATTAGCAGTGCTTTCCTTGGATTATTACACAATATGGTTACATTAGCCGATGTGTTGATTGCTATTTTCTCTCACAGAGAGCGCATAATACTCTGCATCTCAAAGTCGGTGCGACACGCTCGAACAACTCGCTGAGCGATAGTTTACCAGCTGAACACGGCGAATACCACAGGGCTTTGATACTGATGTGACCCCATGGCCGCGGATGAAGCCAACATGACACTGATACAAGGCATAATAAGTATACGCAGTAATGCGACTAGATATGTATACCACTGAAGTACACGTTCCGCTATCAGGCCTATCCCGACCGGGGAGGGCTCACCTCAGACCGGACGCGGAATCCTACAGTGATATTCACCGCCAAGCCTACAATTATACCCGCTACGACTACCAGACTATTGATACTGAAACGGCGAATATCGGGTCGGCGTCCCAACACCACACCACAACCGCCTCACACAGTGGACAGACGAATGTCCGGTGTTCAGCGAAGTCCACTCTAGTCCAAACACTGCAAGTAACAGAACGGTCAAGCGGTTCTACAGTACCCTGAGTGGGTTCTCCGAACTGAAGCAAAACGGGCAGGCGGTTGGGATCGGGATGCTTCGGTGGAAACCATCACGAGAGTTTCGGAGTCTGACGTAGTCGCAATCTGAATTCAAGCTCACCCACACGAGCGGTCAGCGAGCGACACTTTGTCTCTCTGTCTCTGGGATTGGTGACATCCCAACCCGATCCGGTATGGTATCATCGAGATATTCCGCCGAACGCAATCATCAAAGAGGTCACAATCAAGCACGAATTGACCGCCACCGCACCGGTGAGTGGGTCGTCACGTTCGGGCTAGAGGTGCCCGATAATGCACTCCCGTTGAAAACACCGATTGGTGAACTGAATGGTGACGATTCTGTTAGTATTGATCTCGGCATCCAGAATTACATCGACACGAGTGATACTGATAGTGTTGACTGTCTTGATCTGGTTGAGGACGAAGAGCACGACCGCCTCCGCCGTGAGCAACAGTCGTTTTCACGGAAAGAACAACGCAAGGCAGTAACAGTCGGGAGCACCAACGTTAGCAGGTCGCTAAGGCAAATCGATCAATCGCCCGGAAGCTCAACGATTTCCAGTAGAAACTCACGACATGGTTAGTAACCGAGTATAATGCTGTGTTCGTCGAAGACTTGGATTGGACGTGAAGCCAACGGGTGAGTCCAGCCAGAACGTCAAAAATAACCAGGATGCTGCATGGCGACAGTTCATCGAGATGCTGGTGCTGGAGTACAAAGCAAAGCCAAACTGCATGGGATACATGTCGTGCAGATTGATCCTGCCGCCTGCTGGGACGAGCAAAGACTGCTCTCAGTGTGGTGTCTGGACCGATAAGCCGTTGTGAGCTCAAGAGCATAGTTGTCCGTCCTGTCCTTGTGGGTTTGAGGCGGATCGAGATGCGAATGCAAATGCAAATGCAACGTCCAATATTCTGAGTCGTGGATGACAGCAGTTACGTCTGGGACAGACCGAAGTCACGCCCGGTGAGACTGCGACTGGGACCGATGGGGAATTGGATGGGGATCACCTCGGTCGGTGTCTGCAAGTCGAGTCGTGTCTTTGAATTGCGAAGCCTCGGAGTCGGAGCTTTGCGAATGATGTGACCCTGAGGTGATCTACGTAATTGTTCAAGATTTTTGCGCTGTTTGGGGCGAAGCCGCTCGTACTCGTCTTCGAGATCGAGCCAATCCACCGTCCCGTCTTCCCGTTCGAGGTTTGGATGTAGTGTCGCTGAGAATGCCGAGATCAATCCCAACGCCATTGATCGTATCCACCGATCTCACGTCGGGCTTCTCGGGAAGGTCAGCGTCGTTGGTTTCGAGGCCGAAAGAGACGAACCACTCACTGGTCGTCTCTTTCTTGAGCGTGACCTCTTTGAGGTCCGCTTCATCTGGGATTTCTCGATGGTAACGGAACTGAGCTTGATGTCTCCGATTTTGGAGAGCCAGAGTGTCGTGTCGCATGTCGACCACTCGTGTTTGTGAGCCCGAAGCCAGACTGCGAAAGCGTCAGACTCCGGAACTCCCGCGGCGACTTCGACTTCCACCTCCAGTTGACCTTCCCGACCTTTCGCCCGGTTTGTTTCTGCTCGGAAAGGCTGTCGAGGTTCTGGTAGAATCGCGCGACGGTTCGTTGCAGAGCCTTCGAATTGACCTCTGCCTCCGAGAAGACGGGGAACTCGTCTTTCCAGTCGGGGAGTCGGTAGTGGTGGTGTTTGTACGCGGAGCCGATATTGTCGACGACCACGTTTTCATACTCATACAGGGTGTAGTTGTACGCTTGGCGATGAATGTCAATATGATGT